>Ga0194048_10000044_pt1 | contig 54373 bp, 55 predicted proteins | sample JunL225m_MetaG_FD_161685 | JGI IMG/M metagenome (GOLD analysis project Ga0194048, IMG submission 161685) | Anoxic zone freshwater microbial communities from boreal shield lake in IISD Experimental Lakes Area, Ontario, Canada - Jun2016-L222-5m | ecosystem: Environmental > Aquatic > Freshwater >...
GGTAGAGCAGGCAGGCGATCGCAGTTGGCGCGAGCTGGAGCGGCTCGAAGTTCCAGGTGATCTCGACTGCTGCGATCGGCACTCGTGCAGTCTCGCTGCTACCGGGCAAGCGGCGACGGGGGAACCGGCCCGCAGCCCGCCGCGCTCCGTAGACTCCATCCCTTGACCGGAACGCCGCACAGCTACGCCGAGGCAGGGGTGTCGCTGTCGGTCGCAGACGCCGTCGTCGAGCGCCTGCGCGCCGCTGTCGAGTCCACCGGAGCGACCGGATTCGGGGCCTTTGCAGGGCTCCACGCGCTCGACGACCAGCGGTTCCTTGCCGCCTCCACAGACGGTGTCGGCACGAAGCTGATGCTCGCCAAAGCCCGTGGACGCCTGCGCGACTGCGGCGCCGACCTCGCAGCGCACTGCATCAACGACGTGATCACAACTGGCGCGACGCCGCTCATGATGCTCGACTATGTCGCCGCCGGCGAGATCCACCTCGAGGAGGTCGCCGAGCTCGTCGAAGGGGCGGCCGAGGTGTGCCGGGCGGCCGGCGTAGCGCTCGTCGGAGGCGAGACCGCAGAGCTCCCCGGGATCTACCGCGAGGGCGAGCTCGACTTCGCCGGAACATGCATCGGCGTCGTCGAGCGTGCGCACCTGATCGACGGCTCGACCGTGGCCGCGGGCGACGCCGTGATCGGGTTCCCGTCGGCCGGCGTCCACGCAAACGGCTTCACGCTCGTCCGTCGCGTCCTCACCGACGAGGACTATGACGGCCCCGACCTGCTTGCCCCGACACGCCTCTACCTTCCCGAGGCACGCGCTCTCCAGGGTCGTGCCAAGGCCTTTGCCCACATCACGGGCGGGGGAGTCCTCGGCAACCTCAGCCGCGTCATTCCCGACGGGCTGACCGCCCGGATCGAGTGGGACTCGTGGCCCCGTCTCCCCGTCTTCGAGTGGCTCGCGGGCCACGTCGAGGAGGCCGAGCTCCGCCGTGTCTTCAACCTCGGGATCGGCTGGTGCGCCGTCGTCTCCGAGCCTGCACCCGGCGAGATCGTGATCGGGCAGATCGCATGATCGGCGTCCTCGTCTCCGGCAACGGCTCGAACCTCCAGGTGCTGATCGACTCGGGCCTGCCGATCGCCGCCGTCGCCGCGAACCGCAAGGACGCCTACGCGCTCCTTCGGGCGCGCACTGCAGGCATTCCGGCGGCGCCGTTCGCCCTCGACTGTCACGCGACGCGTGAGGAGCGCGACCTGATGATGGCAACGTGGCTGGAAGAGCACGACGTCGACCTCGTCGTGCTCGCCGGGTACATGCACCTGCTTACCCGCAACTTCCTCGTCCGCTTCCCGAACCGGATCGTCAACGTCCATCCGTCGCTGCTGCCGGCCTTCCCCGGTGCGCACGCGATCGAGGACGCGCTGGCAGCCGGCGTCGAGACGACGGGCGTCACTGTTCACTTCGTCGACGAGGGCCTCGACACGGGGCCGATCATCCGTCAGGAGTCGGTGCCGCTCGAGCCGCGGGAGACGCTCCAGGAGCGCATCCACGCGGTCGAGCACCGGCTACTGCCCGAGGTCGTCCGCGATCTTCTGACCACCAACGACACGAGCTCGCTGAGCGCGATGGGAGCTTCATGAGGGCACTGCTTTCGGTCTACGACAAGACGGGTATCGAGGAGTTCGCGCGTGGGCTTGCCGAGCTGGGATGCGAGCTCGTCTCGAGCGGCGGTACGGCGAGCTTCCTCGTCGAGCACGGCCTCGCCGTGACCACCGTTGAGGACGTCACCTCTGCCCCGGAGATGCTCGGCGGGCGCGTGAAGACGCTGCACCCCCGCATCCACGCCGGCATTCTGGCCCGGCTCGACCGGGACGACGACCGCGCGACGATCGCCGAGCACGGGATCGAGCCGTTCGACATCGTGTGCGTCAACCTCTACCCGTTCGCGTCGGTTGCGAGCCGGGCCGGCGCCACCGAGGCAGAGACCGTCGAGATGATCGACGTCGGTGGCCCGTCGATGGTGCGGGCTGCCGCGAAGAACTTCGCTCACGTCGCCTCGGTCACCCGCCCCGACCAGTACGACGCAGTGCTCACCGAGCTCCGCGCAAACGGCGTGGTGTCGCCGGAGACACGCCGAGCGCTCGCCACCGCAGCGTTCCAGCAGAGCGCCGCGTACGACGCCGCGATCGCCCGCTGGTTCGCACAGTCCGAGCCGTTCCCGGCGCAGATGCCGCTGACCTTCACGAAGGTCGCCGACCTCGCCTACGGCGAGAACCCCCACCAGCGCGCGGCGTACTACGCCGAGGCGGGTGCACACAGCCACCTCCTCTCGGAGGTCGAGCAGCTCGGTGGACGCGATCTCTCGTACAACAACCTCGCCGACCTCGAAGGCGCCCGCCGGATCGCCAGAGAGTTCGAGGAGCCCGCCGTCGTGATCGTCAAGCACGCAAACCCGTGTGGCGTCGCGGTCGCCGAAACCATCGAGGAGGCCTACGAGCGTGCGCTCGCATCGGATCCGGTCTCTGCCTTCGGCTGCGTTCTCGTCCTGAACCGCCCGGTCACCGGCGCCCTCGGCGCACGCATCGCCGAGAACTTCGTCGAGGTGATCTTCGCGCCGGGGTTCGATCCCGAGTCGCTCGAGGCGCTCCGTGCAAAGCAGGCACTCCGCATCCTCCAGGTGGCCGAGCGTCGCATCGACACCCCGGGCGAGCGCGACTACAAGCGCGTCCTGGGTGGGCTGCTCGTCCAGGACAGGGATACCGGGACCGACGGCCGCGACCAGATGCAGGTCGTGACCGGCGCCGTCGCCGAGGAGCAGTGGGACGACCTCCTGTTTGCGTGGCGCGTCTGCAAGCACGTCTCCTCGAACGCCATCGTCCTCGTCAAGGGCCTGCAGACGATCGGCACGGGTGCGGGCCAGATGAGCCGCGTCGACTCGGTGCGGATCGCGATCGCGCAGGCGCGCGAGCTCGGCCACGACCCCGCAGGTGCCGTGCTCGCGAGCGACGCGTTCTTCCCGTTTGCCGACGGACCGCAGCTCGCCCTCGACGCCGGGATCACGGCGTTCATCCAGCCAGGCGGCTCGAAGCGAGACGACGAGGTGATCGCAGCGATCGAGGCGTCAGGCGCAGCGATGGTGCTGACCGGCCGCCGGCACTTCCGCCACTAGGAGGCTTTGGCGAAATTCGTCACGAGGATGGTTCCTCGTGAGGCTCCGTGATTTCTTCGGGAGGGGCAATCCGGATGACGTGCATCCGCAGGAAGCCGCACCACGTACAAGCGTAGGGCACGGCTTCAATCGTCTCCGTCGCGGTCGTCTTGAGGATCACCCGTTCAATACCGGGCGCACTGCTCCATCCCACGTTCCGCTCGCAGATGGGGCAGCGCGCACTTTGGGCCAGGCGGCTGAGTCGGTCGAGGACATCACCGATGCCTGCTCTGCGTACTTCGCCGGGATCTTCGCCGCTGCTGGGTAGGTCGTTCACGGGCCGATCATCCGGGAACCGGATGACGCTTGCAAGGATGCTTCGTAGCGTCGCTACCCGGATTGCGCGACGGCGTTGGCGCGGCTGAGTGCCTGCGACAACCGCGCGAGCATCACGAGGTCGGCGTGGAGTTGAACCTTGCGGAGTCCGCGTACTCGGAGGACGAGGCCGTAGTGCTGTTTGAGCCGGCCGAACTCGCGCTCGACTGCGGCGCGTCCTCGGTAGAGCCGTTTGTATTCGTCGGTGTGCCGCTGGATGCGCGGGTTGTGCCTGGTCGGCGTGTCAGTGACGGGCCAGATGATCGTGTCCTTCGCGCCCTTGATCGGAATGACGGGTGCGACGCCTCGGGCCTCGCACTCTTCGTGGAGGCGGTTGGAGTCGTACCCCTTGTCAAGAGCGCACGTTACGGGTGCGAACCCTTTGCCGCGCACGGCGTCGAGCAGCGGCGCGACGAAGAGGGATTCGTGGTGGCGGGCGGTTTCGACACGCCACGCGAGCGGCAACCCGGTGACGGTACAGACGGCTGCCTGAATCTTGTATCCGTAGAACCCGCCGCCTTTCCTGGTGGACACGGCGGAGCGATGCCCCCAGGAGGCGTCCGGGTCGGAGTAGGTCTCGCGCTCCGGTCAGTCCTTGAAGAGCGTGCGGTGGCCGTTCGCCCAGGCGGGGAGGTCGGAGGCGTCGATGGCGATGTTCTGCCCGAGGGCTGGCAGCCGCTCCCGAAGGGCGGCTGCCGGCTTGTCGAGGCACGCCTGGATCGGCGCGCTGTCCTTGCTCAGCTTCTCGTTGAAGCGGTAGCAAGCCCACTGCGACGGGGCACCACCGAGGGATTCACGGAGACCGGGATGGTCGTCGATCAGCGCCACGGTTCGCGCCCACGTCGGGATCGCGTACAGCGACTTTACGATGCACGCGCCGAGCAGCGCTCGGGTTCCGAAGCCTTTGCGCCCACGTCCTCGCATGGCCTCGATTTCCTCGATCAGCTCGGCAACTTCGGGGCTGTCGAGTATTGCCATGATTCCGGCAGCGGCGGGAGCCGCTGCTACCTTCTGAGTTGCCATTGGAGTTCGCGCTCCTTTGGTCACGCCCCCGGACGTTTGCGCGTCGCGGGGGCTCTTTTTGGCTTGCTTACAAGAGAAATCTACACTTGGCGTCGGACAGCATCGACGCTCAGAAGCGGACTGTTCAAGCCCGCGAAGGGTCCCGCCGATAGGCTCCGAGCGCACAGTGGACCAGCCGGGAGTCGAACCCGAATGCCCTGGCGAGGCGGCCGTTTTGGAGACGGCTGTGTCTACCGATTCCACCACTGGTCATCACGACCGGGAGGCTCCTTTTGGAAGGGGTGGCCTCCCGGTCGTTTGCTCTTTCAGAGAGGACCTATCGCGGGGTTACTGACGTTCTCGTTACAGTCCGCGGGATCGGCGAGTTGACGAAACTCCTGAGGGAACTGGCCGAGGACAGCGGCGTGTCCGAACGCACGCTTTGGCGACGGGTCGCCCAACTCCGCGAGGGCAAGGCGTTGCCTGATCCGGACCGTCCGTGCGTCGAGTGCCGGCAGTCGCTACCGGACGGCTGCCGGATCAGTCGCGTTTACTGCTCAGGACGCTGCCGCGTGGCAGCGTTTCGGAAACGGAAACTTCGTTAGATGTGCGTTCCGGTGTCTCCGGACAGAATCCTGGCCTTCGCGGCAGCGAACTCCTCATCGGTCAGATCTCCGCTCCCGCGCAGCTTTGCAAGCCGCTCAAGGTCGCCAATCGAGTCTTTGACGGCCGTTTTCGCGGACTCAAGGGGCAATGGGAACACTCGCATGGGCTTTCTACAAGAGGGGCATCGCTGATGGTCACCGTAAGGCAGGTGGACTGTCGCGGAGCAACTGGGGCACGTTACGGCGTGCAACGGTCCGGCCTGCTGTGGACGAGGAATGGTTCGCTGCTGCCGTCCCATCATCCGATTCTGCTTCTCAAGCGCGTTCGCGGTGCGGTCCTTTTTCGAGTTCGTTCTGATCCCGGCCGCGCGCGACATTCCCAATGTGCTAAAGAACAGCGCCTTGCGCATGATTCCCGTTTCTTTAGTTGTCCTTCCAGGTCGTCGGCAACCGCGAGTTTATGGCAACGGAGCCATGACGTGACCTATTTTCACCAAACCTCCTAGAGACGCCACCCGGCGAGCCAGCGGTCGGGCGCGAGGGGCGGCCGTCGGCGGGCGAGCGAGCGAGCGAGCGGAACGGCAAGCCAGAGGAAGACGAGAGCGCAGTAGGCGACCACGACGGCGCCGCCCACGCCGAGCGGCGGGAAGTGCGTGAGCGGCGCGGTGACGTTCGAGAACTCGGGCGTGTACCAGCACAGCGCCTCGAGGGCGTAGTCGTGATCGGCGCAGATATCTGGCGTTGCGACCCCGACGGCGCCGACGATCGCCACCCAGGAAGACACCGTGAGCACGAGCAGCGTCACGGCGTCCGTCGCCGCCGACCGCCCGGCTCCCTCCAGGCGGAGCGCGATCAGCACGGACGCCGGTACCGCCCCGATGATGAAGAACCTCGGCCCCCAGGCCGCGCCGCCATACCACGACCACCAGGTGGCGTAGATGGCGATGAGCCCGACGAGATAGGCGAACATCAGCCCGACTGGCAGCCGGTAGCGGCCGAGGAGCGCGCGCGTCTGCGCGCCGCCGATGAGCGCGAGGCCAGGGATGTAGAACAGGAGCCCTCGGCCAAACGAGAAGCAGATCGAGAGAAGCCCGTAGAGCAGCGGATAGCTGTAGCCGGGCAGACCCGAATACGGCATGACGGTGTGGAAGGCGTGATCGCCGCCGTACCCCGTGTCGAGTGGGCTGCCGCGACGGATCCACGACTCGGCCATGATCAGCGCGCCCGCCACCACGACCGGGGCCGCACAGCGCAGGCGCCGCGCACGGACCGCCTCGACACCGGCGATGAGGGCGAGTCCGATGATCGAGCCGGGGATGTTGACCGTGGCGATCACGAGGAGCGTCCAGCCGAGCACCCGCCGCCCGCGCCAGAGCGCGAGCACCCCGACCGAGACCAGCGCCCCGGTTGAGATCGCGACCTCATAGCCTCGAAGCCCGCTCGTCAGGAACGATGCTCCGACGAGAACGAGGAGCGCCTTGCGCAGGAGCACCCTGTCGCGACCAGCGCCGAGCAGCCGGAACGCCGTGAGCGCCGCGAGTCCAACAACGATCGTGTTGAAGCGCACCGCCCACCACTCGGGAGAGACAACGACCTGGCCGAGCAGCAGAAACGGCGCCGACAGGAGCGGCATGACAAGTGAGCGCTTGTTGTCGGCCAGCGTCCCGTGGTGCAGGAGCGCCTCGATGCCGGCAAACCGTTCGGCTCCGTCGTTTTCGAGCCGATGCGGGAGCGCGGCGAAGGAGACGACGAGTCCCAGGGCGATCAGGACCCACTCGACCACGCCCTCACGCCGGAGACGTTGCAGCTCACCCACCGCGCGCGACTCTAGCCGGGACACGGTCGAACGGAATACGATCGTGGAAGTTCACGTTTGAGTCCGCAACAAGATCCGAACCATCGACTCCAGGGGGAATCGCGTAATGGCTGATCTCGACCCGCGGCGCTGGAAGGCACTCGCCGTTGTGTGCGCTGCGTTCTTCATGACCATTCTTGACGTCTCGATCGTCAACGTCGCGCTGCCGACGATCGGACGCTCGCTCAACTTCTCCGAGGGCAACCTGCAGTGGGTGGTGACCGCCTACGCGATCACCTTCGGCGGGATCCTGCTCCTCGGTGGCCGTGCGGCCGACCTGTTCGGACGCCGCAAGGTCTTCCTCGTCGGCGTCGTCATCTTCACGATCGCGTCGTTTCTCTGCGGGCTTGCCTGGTCGGAGGGTGTCCTGATCGCAGCACGGGCGCTGCAGGGACTCGGCGCCGCGATCATCTCGCCAGCGGCACTCTCGATCGTCATGACGACGTTCGAGGAGGGCAAGGAGCGCAACAAGGCACTTGGGATCTGGGGCGCGATGGGTGGCTCCGGGGCTGCCGTCGGCGTTCTCGCCGGTGGCGTGCTGACCAAGTACCTCGGCTGGGAGTGGATCTTCTTCGTCAACGTGCCCGTCGGCATCGCAGCGTTTGCTCTGAGCCCGCGCTTCGTCCGCGAGAGCCGTGCCGAGCACGACAGCTCGACCGACGTCGCAGGCGCAGTCACGGTGACCTCCGGTATCGCGCTGCTCGTGTACGCCATCTCGACCGCACCCGATCACGGCTGGGGTTCGGCGGCGACGCTCACGCGGCTGGCAGGCGCGGCGATCCTGCTTGCCGCATTTCTCGTGATCGAGTCGCGCTCCAGGCACCCGCTGATGCCCTTCTCGATCTTCCGTGTCCGCACGGTCGCCGGGGCAAACCTGATCGGGCTCCTGCTCGGCGCGGTGACGTTCGCGAACTTCTTCGCACTGACGCTCTACGTCCAGCAGGTGCTCCACTACTCGGTGCTGAAGACCGGCGTCGCGTTTGTCGCCACGGCAGGAAGCGCCGTGCTCTGGGCCGGTCTGGCCCAGCTGCTCGTCACGAAGCTCGGGCCGAAGACCGTGATGGCGTTCGGCTTCGTCGCGCTGACAGCGGGCATGGTCTGGTACGCCCAGATTCCCGCCCACGCGTCGTTTGCGTCCGACCTGCTGCCGGGGTACCTCCTCGTCGGGCTCGGGATCCCGTTCACCTGGATTCCGGTGTCGATCGCCGCGCTCGCGGGCGTCAACGCGCACGAGGCGGGGCTTGCATCGGGTCTGATCAGCACGGCCCAGCAGGTCGGGGGCGCGATCGGGGTTGCCGTTGCCTCGTCGATCTCGATCAGCCACTTCAACCACGAGCTGAAGGCGGGCCTCGCCTACCCGGAGGCGTTCACGAGCGGCTCGCAGTGGGCGTTCTGGATGATGGCTGGGCTTGCCGTGGCAAGCCTTGCCGCCACGCTCATCGTGATCCGCCGCGACGACCTCGTCATGGAGGGCGAGGCCGTCATGGTCTCGATCTGACGCAACCGCGCTCGGTTGGGGCTGCCGGGATCCGTCCCGGCGCCCCGACCGCATCGTGCGCGACACGCTGCCGTTAGGCTTCCCCGCGATGCCGCGCGACTATCCCAGCGTGCTTGAACTGGTCGGCGGCACGCCGATCGTCCGCCTCGACCAGATCTCGAAGGACGTGCCCGGCATGATCCTGGCGAAGCTCGAGTACCTCAATCCGGGCGGATCGGTGAAGGACCGGATCGGCCTTGCGATGATCGAGGCAGCCGAGCGCGACGGCCGACTCAAGCCTGGCGGAACGATCGTCGAGCCGACCTCGGGCAACACCGGCGCCGGGCTCGCCGTCGCCGCAGCGATCAAGGGCTACCGCTGCATCTTCGTCATGCCCGACAAGATGAGCCAGGAGAAGATCGCGATGCTGCGCGCCTACGGCGCCGAGGTCGTGATCACCCCGACCGCCGTCGACCACGACTCGCCGGAGTCCTACTACTCGGTCTCCTCACGGCTCGCCGAGGAGATCCCGGGCGGCTTCAAGCCCGACCAGTACTCGAACCTTGCGAACCCGCAGGCCCACTACGAAGGGACCGGCCCCGAGATCTGGGAGCAGACCGGCGGCGAGATCGACGCGATCGTCATCTCTGTCGGCACAGGCGGCACGATCAGCGGGGTCGGGCGGTACTTCAAGGAGCACAACCCGAACGTCCTGATCGTCGGCGCGGATCCAGAGGGGTCCGTCTACACCGCGCGCGACGAGACCGACCTCCATCCCTACTTCGTCGAGGGGATCGGCAAGGACACCTGGCCGGAGACGATGGATCCGAAGGTCGTCGATGAGTGGGTGCGCGTCTCGGATCGCGACACGTTCTCGACTGCCCGCCGTCTCGCCCGGGAGGAGGGGCTCCTCGCCGGCGGCTCGTCCGGCACGACCGTCTGGGCCGCCCTTCAGGTCGCCTCCCGTCTCGGCCCCGACGCGAAGGTGCTTGCAATGCTGCCCGACTCGGGACGCTCGTACCTCTCGAAGTTCATCGACGACAAGTGGATGCTCGAGCACGGCTTCCTCGAACGGAGCGCCCCGGCGCCGACCGTCGGCGAGCTGCTTCGCTCGAAGGGTGCCGAGGAGACGGGCGTTCCGGCGCTCGTCACGATCTCGGCCCACCAGAAGGTCGGCGAGGCGATCAACGTCATGCAGCGCTACTCGATCTCGCAGCTCCCCGTCGTTCGCGGCGGCGACGGCGGCTCCCTCACAGACGTGATCGGGTCGCTCCAGGATCGCGACCTCCTCGACCGCGTCTTCAAGAACGCCGACGCGCTCCACGACGATGTCGTCGCGGCCATGCAGCCTCCGCTCCCGACCGTCGATGCGTCGTCGTCGATGGACGACATCGTCACCGCCCTGACGAGCGGCACGAACGCCGTCCTCGTCGCGCACGACGGCAGACCGGTCGGAGTAGTCACACGCTCCGACCTGCTCGAGTACCTCGCGCACGGCCGCTGACGGCCCCGGTTCCGGCCGATGGAGACCGTCTCTCTCGCTGCCCTCCGCCGCTACGTCGTCGCCCACCAGGGCTACACCGCCCGAACCAGGCGTGCGAAGCCAGCCGAGGTCGAGGCCGAGGTTCGTCGTCTCCAGGCCGTCCAGCTCGATTCGATCTCGACGGTCGATCGCGCCCACCGGCTGACGCTCGCAACGCGGATCGGTGGATACGACGAGCCCGCGATCTCCGGGCTGCTCCAGACCGGGCGGATCTTCGAGTACTGGGCGCATGAGGCGTGCCTGCTCTCGATCGACGACTACCCGCTCTTCAAGCGGAGGATGGCCGACCTCGCCGACAGGCACTGGTGGGGCCGGGAACGGACGGCCGAGGACCGTGCCGTTGAGCGCGACGTCCTCGCACGCATCCGCGACGAGGGAGCACTCCCGGTGCGGGCGTTCGCGGGCCGCAGCGAGCCGATGTGGGGCTGGAAGCCTGAGAAGCGCGCGCTCGAGCACCTGTTCGCGGCGGGGGAGCTCGCGATCGCAGGGCGTCAAGGCTTCCAACGACTCTACGACCTGCCGGAGCGGGTGATTCCGCGTGCCTGCCTCGACGCACCCACCCCGTCGGCCGCCGACTTCCGCCGCGGCTACGCGCTACGGGCTATCAAGGGCCGGGGTGCCCTGACCGAGGCGGGCGTTGCCGAGCACTGTCGGTTCGAGGGCGGGGCAAAGGCCATCCGCCCGCACCTGGACGAGCTCGTTGCAGACGGCCTCCTTCGGCGGGTCGCCGTTGACGACGGTGGGCCACCTGTCGTCGTCCCCGCCGACGCCGAGATCGACGGCGCACCGAGCGCTGCCGTCCTCCTCTGCCCCTTCGACAACCTGATGTGGGACAGGCCCTTTCTGACGCGGCTGTTTGGCTTCGAGCACCTGATCGAGGTCTACAAGCGTGAGCACGAGCGGGTCTACGGCTACTACGTGCTGCCGTTGCTCGTCGGTCACCGTCTCGTAGGTCGCGCTGACCTCAAGGTTAACCGCGGCGCAGGGGGTCTCCAGGTGAAGCGTTTCACCCCCGAGCCCGGCGTCCGTCTCCGCCTGGATACGCCGCTCGAGAAGGCTGCAGCGCGCCTCGCATCAGCCCTCGGTCTGTCGTCTGTCGTGCGTGAGGCAGCCGTCCCCCGCAAGGCGCCGAGCCCGGGGTAGGCTTCGGCGATGGAGTTTGAGACCAGGGCGATCCACGCCGGTCAGGAGCCCGACCCGGCAACCGGCGCGATCATCACGCCGATCTACCAGACCTCCACGTTCGTCCAGGAGGCGGTCGGCGTGCACAAGGGCTACGACTACGCCCGCGTCGCGAACCCGACACGCACTGCGCTCGAGGAGGCACTCGCGAGCCTCGAGAACGCCAGGCACGGCCTTGCGTACTCCTCAGGCCTCGGCGCGACGACGACGATCATGCACCTCGTCGACCCGGGCCAGCGCGTCGTGCTGATCGCCGACGTCTACGGCGGCGTCTACCGGTTGACGTCGCAGGTCTACGAGCCCAAGGGCTACAAGTTCACGTACGTCCCGGCCGACGAGTTCGACGACAACCTCGCGTCGTACCTCGGCGACGATGTCGCCCTCGTCTGGGTCGAGACTCCGTCGAACCCGCTCCTGAACGTCGTCGATATCCGTCGCGCGGCCGACGCGGCGCATGCCGCCGGGGCGATCCTCTGCGTCGACAACACCTTCGCCTCCCCGTACCTCCAGCAGCCCCTCGAGCTCGGCGCCGATCTCGTCGTGCACTCCACGACGAAGTACCTCGGTGGCCACTCCGACGTGATCGGCGGCTTCATCGGCACGAACGACGATGCGCTCGCCGACCGCCTCCGTTTTCTGCAGAAGTCACTGGGCGCGACCCCCGGCCCCTTCGACTCCTGGCTTGTCCTTCGCGGCCTGAAGACGCTCGCCGTACGGATGCGCCAGCACTGTGAGAACGCCCGGACGATCGCGGCGTTCCTCGACGCCCACCCCGCCGTCGAGCAGGTGCTCTACCCCGGCCTCCCCGGCCATCCGGGCCACGAGGTCGCCCGGCGCCAGATGCGCGACTTCGGGGGCATGGTCTCGTTTCTCGTCGAGTCGGAGGAGGAGGCCGTGTCGCTCGCCGGCCGGACGAAGCTGTTTGCGCTCGCCGAGTCGCTCGGCGGCGTCGAGAGCCTGATCGAGCACCCGGCACGCATGACGCACGCCTCCACCGCGGATGCGCCGTTCGCGGCACCGCGGAACCTGATCCGGCTCTCGGTCGGGATCGAGGCGATCGACGATCTGCTCGCCGATCTCGAAGCGGCGCTCGCCAAGACGCCCGCCACCGCCGCCAGCTCGTAGTGCTCGATCTGCTCGACCTCGACTTCCTCGCCACACCGCGAGCGATCGCGTCGTACCTGATCGAGACCGACGACGGACTCGCGCTCTTCGACTGCGGCCCCTCGACGACGCTCCCGTCGCTGCTCAACGGTCTAGCGGCGCGCGGCCTCTCGCTCACAGACGTCCGCCATCTCTTCGTGTCGCACATCCACCTCGACCATGCGGGCGCGGCGGGCGGCCTCGTCCGGCTCCACCCCGACCTGACGGTCTGGGTCTCGGCGATCGGCGCTCCGCACATGGTCGATCCCTCGCGGCTCGAGGCGTCTGCGCGGCGGCTCTACGGCGACACCTTCGACCCGCTCTGGGGCGAGCTCGCTCCTGTTCCCGAGGAAAACATCCGGCTTGCCGAGGGCGATGTCGTCGGCTGGGAGGCGTTCCCCGCCCCCGGGCACGCGTCACACCACGTCTGCTACTTCCGGGACGACACGCTGCTCGCCGGCGACGCCTGCGGCATCCGGCCCCAGCCCGCGCGCTACATCCTGCCGCTCTCGCCTCCGCCGGACATCGACCTCGAGGCGTGGCACGCGACGATCCGCGCCGTCGAGAGCCGCTCCCCGACGCGCCTCGCCCTCACCCACTTCGGCGTCGTCACCGACACCGCCGACCATCTGGCGCGCCTTCGAGCTGCGCTCGACCGCTGGGCAACCTCCGTCCGTGACGGGATGGAGATGGACGAGTTCATCGCGGTCACGCGACCCGAGACCGGCGACGACGCCCCCGGGCTCTTCGACCCCGTCGACTCGTTCGGCCAGTCGTGGCTTGGCCTGCGCCGCTACTTCGACAAGCGCGCGGCGAGCTAGCTGTCGTCGCGGCGGTGCACGCGGGCGCCGCTCGACTGGTCGATCGACATCAGCACGACCTCGTCGACAACGACGTGGGGCGGGCGTGTGACCGCGTAGACGATGGCGTCGGCCACGTCGTCGGCCGACAGCGGACGCGTGCCCTGGTAGACCGATGCAGCTTTCTCGCTGTCGCCGCGAAACCGGACGACCGAGAACTCGGTCTCGACGAGCCCGGCATCGACGGTGGTGACGCGGATGTCTCTGCCGAGCAGATCCTCACGGAGGGCCCGGGTGAAGCCCCGCACCGCGAACTTCGACGTGATGTAGGTGGCCCCGTTTGGATAGGCCCAGCGCCCGGCGATCGAACCGATGTTGACGATATGGCCGGGCTCGCGAAGCGAGCGCTGCAGCACGAGCCGCGTCATCCTGACGAGGCCGTTGACGTTGGTCTCGAAGACCGTCCGCTCGTCTTCCTCGGTTGACTCGCTGAACGGCTCACGGCCGAGCGCGAGCCCGGCGGCGTTCACGAGGATATCGACGGGGCCGGCAGCGTCGACGAACCGCTCACAGCTCGCGGGATCGGTGACGTCGACCGACAGGGCAACTTCGGTTTCGAGCCGTTGGACGCGGCGGGCTCCCCCGATAACCGTGGCTCCCTCGCCGGCAAGCAGCCGGGCCGTTGCCGCACCGATACCGCTCGAGGCGCCGGTGACGAGCGCCGTGATGCCGTCGAGCCGCGCCACTCGTCTAGGCGCCCGTAACTGCAACCCACCGGTGCGACGTGACGCCGCCCCTGTCGGTGGCAGCAACGAGGAGCAGGTAGGTCTTCCCCTTCGGCACCGGATACTTCACCTGGAAGGTGACGGTCTGGTTCGCCGCGAGCTTTCCACCTGACTCGTCGAAGACCGACGTCTTGCCGTGGTAGAGCCGGTACATGATTCCGAGGGTTGCCCCTCGCCCGTTGTAGTTCGCAAGAAGCGGGACGTCGACGTTCACCGAGAACGGCTTGCCTGCCGGGACGGTGACGCTCTGGCCATCGATGTTCTTGGCGGCCGACGCGAACGCGCTATAGCCGGGTTTCTTGGCGCCGCTTGCCTTCTCGAAGCCGCTGAACCACGTCTGCCTGGTGCTGTCGCGGAAGATGAACCAGATGAACATCTCGACGTAGGGGTTTGCCTGCGCGAGCTTCAACGCAGCCTTCGCGTGAGCGGCCTGCGTGGCGTAGCTGACAGCACCGAGGTAGGCCGGATACTCGGGCGCGGTCTGCTCGCCGTACTCGGTGATCCAGATGGGGACCCGACGATGGAACCACTGCTTGAGCGACACGCCGAACTTCGTCATCGTCGAGAGCGCAACGTTCGGGTACTCAACCCTCTGGCTCGGGCCTAGCTTGTACTGGGTCGGATACGGGTGCGTCGCCCAGGCGACGAACGGGAGGTTCGGATCTGCGAGCGAAACCATGTGGGCGAACGTCGCCGGCGCGACGGAGTCGCTGCCGCCGCCGCTCGGATGGTTGCGACCCCGGTTCGACGTCTCACCCGCGGCAACAAGCGCGAGGGGATTCCCTGCCTTGATCCCGGAGTAGGCCGCCATGAAGAGCTTCGCGTAGGTCTCACCGCTGACGATCCGTGTCCCGTCGAACTGCGGCGTGAGGAAGAGCTGGAGGTTCGGCTCGTTCCAGATCGAGAACCGGGTGACTGTCCCGACGCCGGAGTGCGTGCCGTTGTAGCGGTTCGCCAGCATCTGCGCGAAGTTCCTGAGATCGTTGAGGTTATTCGGCGGATGGTTCGGCGTCTGCTCACCGTTCGCCCACTTCGGCGTCTGCGAGATCGTGACGAGCAGCTGAAGCCCGTTCGCGGCCGCCGTTCGGGAGAGCGCATCGAGGTCGGAGAGCTTGTAGGCCGGGTCGCTGCCGCTCAGCGGATCCGACGGCTTCGTCGGGGCGATCTGTGACCAGTCGGCGAGCACGTGGACGATCGAGGTGTTGGCCTTGGCTGCCGCTGCGAGGTTCTTCGCAGTGTCGGGAGACCAGCGGAAGCTCGGGTCGTCGTAGAAGCCGACGGGCATCCGAGGGGCTGCCAGCGCAGCCGCCGTGGGGAGTGCGGCAAGCACGACAACGACGAGTAGGGCAACACGAGACGACCGCGGCACGATCTCGAACCTCCTGGCAGGGGACACTTGAAGCCTCCACGCTAACGAGTGGGGATGATGGCGCTGTAAAGATCGATGGGTTCTCCGGGGCGAGCAGGGCCCACCGGGCTCGCCCAAACGGGCGCGGGCTAGGATGCGTGTCCCGTGCGTGGCCCCGAGATCCTCGAGAAGTTCGACCGTCTCGCCTCCGGCTACAGCCAGCATGACTACGCCGATCCGGCCCGCTACACGAGGCGGCGCGCAGCCGTCGCAACGCGCATCGGGCCGAAGCTCGCTTCCGGCGCACTCGTTCTTGACCTCGCCTGCGGGGACGCGAACATGGCCCGGCCGCTGCTCGACCTCGGCTTTCGCTACCGCGGAGCCGATGGGAGCCCCGGCATGGTGGCCGAGGCGCAAGCGCGACTCGCCGGGGCCGGCGAGGTCGAGGTCGGCCTGATCGAGAGCTACGCCCCGCCGGAGCCGGTTGACATGACGCTTTTTCTCCGCGCGATTCCCTACATCGAGGATCCGACCCGGTTCTTCCGCCACGTCGCGACCTACACGACGACGAAGCTCGTCTTCGACGTCTGCCAGCGCGAGCTCGATCCGAAGCCGCTCCTCGCGAGCCTCGAAACAGCCGGGTGGTCGGACATCGTGATGCGTCCGTTCTTCCTGCCCCAGCGCACCGCGCTGCCGGCGCCACTACGGCTTGCAGCCGAGGCGCTCGATTACTCGGGCCCGCTCGCCCGCGTGGCGATGCGTTTCACCGGCATCTGGTTCGTCGCGGCTCGTCCGCCACGCAGCGCCCGGGAATAACGGCTGACCTCCGTCTGGCAGGGCTCGCCCCGAGAGGGGCTGACGGACGATGGGCGGTGACGGACTCGAACCGCCGACCCTCCGGATGTAAACCGGATGCTCTACCAACTGAGCTAACCGCCCTCGGCGGGAAGTGTGCATGCAGCCGGTCACGCTGCGGATTCTCAAGAGACTCGTAGGCGACGCTTAGGAAACTCATGGAAACCGTTCAGGTTCCTCTCAAGCGGCGCTGTTGACATAGGGGGTGCCGCACCACCGAACCCAATCGACAGGAGAACGACCATGAAGAGCTCGAAGCGCATCGCAACCGGAGTCGCCTCGGCGGCGCTCGTGCTGGGTGCAGGTGCCGGAATCGCCACCGCAGCCTCGCACTCGCACTCGCACTCGCACAAGGCCGACGTCGCAGGCCAGCAGCGCGGACGCCCCGGTGGGCCTCCCGGCGCAGCTGCCATCGCAACCTACCTCGGGCTGACCGCCGATCAGATCCGCACGCAGATCGAGAACGGCAAGACGCTGGCGCAGGTCGCAACCGGCGCAGGAAAGACCGTGAGCGGTCTCGAGGACGCGATCGTCGCCGACGCGACGACCCACCTCGACGCCGCCGTCGCCGCGGGCAAGCTCACCGCGGCACAGGAGACGTCGATGCTCGCCGGTCTCAAGGCGCACGTTGACGACATGGCCAACTCGACCGGCCCGCGTGCTCACGACGGCCGCGGCCCGGGCGGCCCGGGCGGCCCGGGCGGCCCGGGCGCATCGTTTGGCTCGCAGAGCGGGTCGATCAAGTAGCGCCGCACGAGCGGGAGGCCGAGGGGCGGGCCAGTTGCGCCCGCCCCTCGGCCTCCCGGACTCTGCTCCGGCTCCGACCTGCCGCACCGCGGGGCTAGCGCTACCCCGGTGTCAGCACATGCACACCCAATCAACCACGTAGGCGATCAAACACGCGGCCGGCAGGCACCAATCGAACCGTGATACCTCCATCGCACCTCCTTCACGCACTCGTAGGGTGCTCTGTCTTCGCGCAGACCGGCCGAGCCGTACTGTCGCCGAGCATCCCGTATTCCTTTCCATCAAGACGAAAGCCCCGGAGCAACTCCCCCGAAGGCTGCGCTTCCAAGCCGTGCCCACAAGCTTGACCCGATGGACAGGCAGTCCAGCGAAGATCGGGACGGAGCGGAGTCGGGTGCCCGGTGATCGCCCGCGAGAGGGCTTCTGCGATCCGGGTCGAAATGCCCGGGAGATGTCGAGTCAGCTCTCCCCGCCGAGCCCGTTTATCGCCGCCGAGGAGCTCGGCGAGTCACCGTGGCCGCCCGCGCTCGCCGTCATCGCCGCGGCATTGCTCTACGCAACGCTGCCAGGGCGCTTCGTCGCAGGCTCATCGGCGGGCGTCTTCGGCGCAGCGCGGTGGGTCGTCCCGGCGCTCACGCTCGTCCTGCTCGTCCCGTTTCTTGCGCTGCCGCGCCAGCGCGCGTTCCGACTCCTCGGCGAGCAGATCGAGACGCTGCGGCTCACGAACCGGATCACGAGCCTCGCGATCGTGGGCGTTGTGAGCCTGGCAAACGCGGCGTCGATCGCGCTCCTTGTCCACGCGCTGACCGTCGGTGTAGGTGCAAACGCCAGGTTGCTCCTGCAGGCCGCCATCCACATGTGGTGCACGAACGTCCTCGTGTTCGCCCTCTGGTACTGGCAGCTCGACGGTCACGGCCCGGCAGGCCGCACAACCCGGACGATCAGCCCGCCCGACTTCCTCTTCCCGCAGCAGTCCGACCCGACGCTCGCTCCCGCGGGGTGGCGCCCGAACTTCGTCGACTACCTCTACGTCTCGTTCACGAACGCGACCGCGTTCAGCCCGACCGACACCGTGCCGCTCAGCCGCTGGGCGAAGATGCTGATGCTCGTGCAGGCAGCGGCCAGCCTGCTCCTCGCTGTGATGGTCGCCGCCCGCGCGGTGAACATCCTCCAGTAGCGGCCGCCAACCTCAAGGGACTGTCCCTACGCGTCGCGGCGGTGCAGCAGCACGGCCGCGAGGAGGACGAGCGCCGCGGTGTAGCCGCAGAACAGGCCAAGACCCATCCACGGGCCGAGCGTGTCAGACCCGTGGCTGAGCGCGAATACGGCTCGCCCGGCGTTGTTCGGGAGGTACGGCGAGATCGAGGTGTTCCAGCTCGACGGCAGGACGTTCATCAGCGGCGGGATCACGAAGAGCACGCCGACGAAGCAGGCAATGCCACCGGCGGTGTTACGCGCGAGCGCTCCGAACGCGAGCGAGAACACCCCCATCGCGGTCACAAAGAGCGCCCCGCCGACGAGACAGCGTGCGATCCCGGCATCCGAGATCGAGACCTGAAGAATGTTGTGCCGCCCGAGGATCGCCTGGCTCGCAAAGAACGCCACGAGGACGGACGGCAGCAGCAGCGCGAACGTGACCGCTGCGAAGACACCGATCTTGGCAAAAAGGACGGGCAGGCGCTTCGGGACAGCGGTGAAGCTCGCCCGGATCATCCCGGTCGAGTACTCGCCGCTGATCACGAGAACGCCGAGCACGCCGATTGCGAGCTGCGACAGGTTCACTCCGGCCAGGGCGACATCGAGCGGGTTACGGTCGGCCCTCTCCCTCGGCTGCATCGTTCCCCAGTGCGAGGAGATCACGGCCGCAAACAGGCACGGCAGGCCGATCGTCAGGACGACCGCTGCAAACAGCGACCAGAGTGTCGAGCGAACGGAGCGGAGCTTCGTCCACTCCGACCGGACAACGTGGGCAAAGGTGACGCGACCGGAGTGATCGAGCTTCGAAGCAAGCGGCGTCTCAAGCGTGGCCGAGCTCATGCCGGCACCCCTTCCTCGTGGTGGGTCGGCAGAACAGCCTTGTACTCGACGTCCTCACGAGTGAGCTCCATGAAGGCCTCCTCGAGCGATGCCTGCACCGGAACGAGCTCGTGCAGCACGATCCCGTTCGCAGCAGCCGCCTCGCCGATCTGCTCGGCGGTGAGCCCGGTGACCTCGAGCAGCCCGGGCTCGTCGCTTGCCACCGCGACGTCAGGCCCGACCAGAAGATCACGCAGACCAGCCGCCTGAGGGGAGCGGACGCGCACCGTCGACCCGGAGGAGCGACGAACGAAGTCGGTGACGCTCATGTCGGCGATCAACCGGCCACGGCCGATGATCACGAGATGCTCGGCGGTGAGCGCCATCTCGCTCATCAGGTGCGAGGAGACAAACACGGTGCGGCCCTCGGCGGCGAGGCCCTTGAGCAGGTTTCGCATCCAGTGGATTCCCTCCGGATCGAGCCCGTTCACGGGCTCGTCGAGCATCACGGTCGCCGGGTCACCAAGCAGGGCGGTTGCGATGCCGAGACGCTGTCCCATGCCGAGAGAGAACTGGCCGGCGCGCTTCCGGGCAACGTCGTGGAGTCCGACAAGATCGATCAGCTCGTCGACTCGCCGTCGGCCGATCCCGTGCGTCTGTGCGAGCGCCAGCAGGTGGTTGTAGGCCGAACGGCCCGTGTGTACCGATCGGGCCTCGAGCAGCGCGCCGACCTCATGGAGGGGCGCGGCATGATCGCGATAGCGCTTGCCGTTGACAGTGACCGTGCCGGCGCTCGGACGGTCAAGTCCAAGGATCAGCCGCATGGTCGTCGACTTGCCCGACCCGTTCGGCCCGAGGAAGCCGGTGACGATGCCGGGGCGGATCGTGAACGTCAGGTCGTCCACCGCGCGCTTGTCGCCGTAGTCCTTCGTCAACCCCGTCGCTTCGATCACAGCTTCCGCCTCCCCCTGGAACGTCGTCGGCAGTCAAGCAGCCGTATGTGAGAGGAACGTGAAGCGTCTCAAGCCGCTGGCTACGCGAGCGCCGGACCGTGAGATCACCGAGGCGGATGGCCTCGCTCGCTACGGTGAACTCCGTGGAAGCGCCGCTCGATCTCGAGCAGCTCGTCGCCGAGACGCTCGATGACCTCCCTCCGGCGCTCGCCCGCGCGATGTCAAACGTTGCCGTCGTGGTCGAGGCGGAGCCACCGCACGGGGAGCCGCTACTCGGGCTGTACGAGGGTGTGCCGCTGACGGCACGTACGAGCAACTACGGCGGCGTTCTCCCCGACAAGATCACGATCTACCGGGGCCCTCTCGAGCGGATCGCGCGCGGAGACAACGAGCGGCTCCGGTTCGAGGTCAAGCGCGTCGTCCTCCACGAGATCGCCCATCACTTCGGGATCAGCGACGAGCGGCTGGTCGAGATCGACCGCTACTGACACGGTGCGCAGCCCGCCCGGGCGCCTGCCGCGCCGCGCGCGCTCAGTACAGGCCTTCGCGCCGGGCGTAGCGTGCATCGCGCTCGCGGTCGTACGTCTCGGCGTCGAAGTCGGAGGTCGAGTCGGTCAACGAGCGCAGGATCTCGCCGGCACCGGGCAGCTCCGAGCGATCGACGTGGCGATCGGGGTTCCACAGATCCGAGCGGATCAGCGCCTTCGCACACTGGGTGTAGGCCTCCTCGATCGAGACGAGCAGCCCGAGCTTCGGCGCCGAACCTTCGATGCTGCTCGGCGCGAGCAGCATCGCGTCGTCGGTGATCACGGCCCGGCCGTTGACCCGGAACGTGTCACCGACGCCAGGGATGAGGAACAGGAGACCGATCGACGGATCGGCGAGCAGGTTCGTGAGGGTGTCGGCAAGCCGGTTGCCGGGCCGGTCGGGGACGAGGAGCGTCCGCTCGTCGAGGATGCGGACGAAGCCGGCCGGGTCGCCGCGCGGTGACACGTCGACACCGCCGCCCGGGAGCGTGGTCGCGATGCAGACAAACGGCGAGCGCTCGATGAACTGGCGTGTGAGCTCGTTCAGGCTGCCTGCGACCTTCTGGACGACGAGCTCGTTTGGCGTCCCGATGATCGCTCGGAGCTCTGCCTCGTCGGTGATCGTCCTGGCCGGATCCATCGAGAAAACCTAGCCGCCCGAACCGAAAACCGACACCTCGGCCAATATCGGTCGGGTAACGTTGCGCTCCGAACGCGCGTGCAGCAACCTGCCACCACCCCGGATGGGACTCACCGTTCCGGTACCCGGGCGGCCCTCGCAGTCGGCGCGCTTGGCGTCGTCTTTGGCGACATCGGTACGAGCCCGCTCTACGCGGTGCAGACGGTGTTCAACCCGGACGATCCGCATCCGGTTGCGGCCTCCGTCCAGAACGTCTTCGGGATCATCTCGCTCATCTTCTGGGCGGTGACGATCGTCGTCACCGTCACCTACGTGCTGCTCGTGATGCGGGCTGACAACGACGGCGAGGGCGGGATCATGGCGCTGATCGCGCTGATCCGCCGCCGCCAGGTGCCCGGTGGGCGCCGAACGAAGCTCTTTCTCGCGGCGACGGGTGTTTTCGGGGCGTCGCTCTTCTTCGGCGACAGCATGATCACGCCGGCGATCTCCGTCCTCTCGGCGATCGAGGGGCTCAAGGTCGCGGCGCCGTCGGTTGAGCATCTCGTGGTGCCGATCACCGCGGCGATCCTCGTCGTGCTGTTCCTGATCCAGAAGCTCGGAACCGCCACGGTCGGCAGGCTGTTTGGCCCGGTGATGGGCGTCTGGTTCGTCGTGATCGGCGCCCTCGGCATCCACGGCATCGCCGGCCATCCGGAGATCCTGAAGGCGCTCTCCCCCACCTACGCGCTCGAGTTTCTCGTCGGCCACTTCGGGATCGCGTTCTTCGCGCTCGCAGCCGTCGTCCTCGTCGTCACCGGCGCGGAGGCGCTCTACGCCGACATGGGCCACTTCGGACGCGGCCCGATCGCCCGCGTCTGGCTCGTCCTCGTCTTCCCGGCCTGCATCCTGAGCTACCTCGGCCAGGGCGCGCTGATCCTCGGTGACCCGGCGAAGAACATCGGCAACCCGTTCTTCCTGCTCGTCCCCCACTGGGGACGTCTGCCAATGGTCTTCCTCGCAACAGCGGCGACCGTGATCGCCTCGCAGGCCGTCATCACCGGCACGTTCTCGGTCGTCCAGCAGGCGGCCCAGCTCGGCTACCTGCCGCGCGTGCGCATCGCCCACACCTCCGAGGAGCAGATAGGACAGATCTACGTGCCGTGGATCAACTGGATGCTACTCGTCTCGGTGCTTGCCCTCGTGGTGACGTTCCAGAAGTCGGCGTCGCTTGCCTACGCCTACGGGATGGCGGTCACCGGCACGTTCATCATCACCCTCCTGCTCTTCTTCTACGTCGTCCGCAACCAGTGGGGCAAGCCGTTCTGGCTCGTCGCAACTGGCGCGGGAGTGCTGCTCACCGTCGACGGCCTCTTCTTCGCCGCGAACCTGACGAAGTTCACCCACGGTGGCTGGCTGCCGCTCCTCATCGGCGTCGCGACGTTCACGGTGTTCACGACCTGGCAGCGCGGGCGCGAGCTCGTCACCAAGCGCCGTGAGAGCGACGAGGGAACCCTCCGCGCGTTCATCGAGGAGGTGCACGCGATGTCGCCGCCCCTCCAGCGAGTGCCGGGAACGGCGATCTTCCTGAACCGCGGCAACATCTCGGCCCCGCTCGCGATGCGCGCGAACGTGGCGCACAACCACATCCTCCACGAGCACGCGCTGATCCTCTCGCTCGAGACCGTGCCGGTTCCCCACGTGCCTCCCGCGGAGCGAATCGTGGTCGACGATCTCGGCTACTCCGATGACGGGATCACGCACGTCTCGGCGCGCCTTGGCTACATGGACGAGCCGAACGTGCCGGCGATCATCGAGCTGATCCGGGAGGCGAAGACGGAGATCCCGCTCGACGCCGAGGTCTCCTACTTCCTCTCGACGATCGAGCTGCACTGCGGCACCGAGCCGGGGATGAGCCGCTGGCGCAAGCGCCTCTTCCTCGCCACCGCGCAGATCACCGTAGACGCGGCCGAGTATTTCCGGCTCCCGCGCGACCGCACGGTGATCATGGGCTCGCGGCTCGAGCTCTAGGCGTTCGACTGCTCGAACGCCGGTGCCGTCCGAGGCGCGTCGCGTTCGTCCACCGTGCCACGCATCCTCTCGGTGCGGTCGAGCTTCGTCACGGTCAGGAACACGACGACGCCGAGGATGGCCGCGAGGAAGATGAGGCTCGTCACGGTCGTGCCGATCCCGAGGCCGCCGTCAGAGCGGGCCTGCGAGAGGAAGTCGCCGATCGACGCGCCGAGGGGACGGGTGAGAACGTAGGCGATCCAGAATGCGAGCACCGCGTTCAGCGTAAAGCGAAGGTGGGCCACGAAGACGACTGCGATGAGCCCGGCGAACATCAGCGCGGAGGGCCAGTAGCCGACGTTCATCCGCTCCGCGGTCAGGTCACCGGCGGCGGTGCCGAGCGCGAAGGTGAAGAGCACGGCAAGCCAGTAGAACGACTCCCGGCGGGTGGTCACGATCGTGTGGATCGAGAGGGTGCGCTCGCTCGCGTACCAGGCCGCAAACGCGACGATCAGGGCGATCCCGAAGCCAACGGTGGTCGTCACGAGCGAGACGCCGTAGTTGTCGCTCAGGTTGTCGGTGATCTCGGTGCCGACGACGCTGATCAGCACGACCGAGAGCCAGTAGATCCACGGGACATACCGCGTGATCCGGAACTGCGCCACGAGGACGGCGGCGAGCAGGGCCCCGGTGATCAGCGTCGTCTTCGTCAGCCCGAGCCCGACGTTCCCCTGCAGGTAGTCCGACGCCGTCTCCCCGACGGTCGTGCAGAGGATCTTGATCACCCAGAAGTACAGGGTGATCTCGGGGACCTTGTTCAGCATCAGGCGGCCCGGAGTTCGGGCAGGCAGGCGCACGGTGTCAGCCGTCATCGCGGCAGTCTCCCAGAGAGGCCATGAGAGTCCCGTGAGAATGGGCGGCCGCGCGTGCACCAGAGTGTCACCCGTCGGTTCCACTTTCGTAGCCCCGATCGGAAGCCGACGGCTCTAGCTTCGAGGGAGTTCACTCCAGGAGGCTCACATTGAAGAAGCAGCACAAGGTCGTCGCGGTCTGCGCGGCGCTCGCACTCGTCGTCGTCTCATCGGCGCTGGCCGCGTCCGCGTCAACAACCAAGCCGTCAGCCAAGGCGGCGAAGGGGACGCGGAGCGCGAAGACCGCGCCGGTCACGTTCGCCGTGTTCGGCGACTCCCCGTACGGACTGACGAACAACGACGTCACGCAGTCCGACGCGACACCGAGGTTCATCGACGCGATCAACAAGGACACAGATGTCTCCGCCGTCATGCACATCGGCGACCTCCACTCCGGCAAGCAGATGTGCACGCGCACCTATGACGAGGCGATCTTCCAGATGTGGAAGGGCTTCAAGAAGCCGCTCGTGTACACGCCCGGTGACAACGAGTGGGCCGACTGCCACAAGGTCGCCCAGAGCGGCGGCGCGTGGAACGCCACGACCGGAAAGATCGACTTCGTCGTCGACGCTGCTGGCAACCCGGTCGACTTCGGTGCGGGCGACCCGGTGGCGAACCTGCTGCTCGTGCGCTCGACCTTCTTCCGGAACCCCGGCTGGACGCTCGGGAAGGGCGCATTCCAGGTCACCTCGCAGGCGCTCGCCTACGACAGGAAGTTTCCGGCGGACTCGAAGTTCGTCGAGAACGTGATGTGGGAGCAGGCAGGTGTCCTCTTCGTCACGGTCAACATCCCGGGCGGCTCGAACAACGAGCAGGACGTCTGGTACGGCGCCCCGACGATGAGCTCGAACCAGCGCCAGGAGGCAGTCGAGCGGACGGACGCGGACGAGCGGTGGCTCGAGGCGGCGTTCGCGAAGGCGAAGGCAGACAAGGTCGCCGGCGTCGTCATCGGCTCCCAGGCCGACATGTGGGATCCGGAGAAGGGCGTCGATCACCAGACGGGCTACAACCCGCTCGTCGCGGCGGTCGCCCAGGGCACGAAGGACTTCGGCAAGCCTGTCCTGATGATCAACGGTGACTCCCACGTGTTCCGCTCGGACAACCCGCTGTCGCCGTCTGCGACGTGCGTCTGGGAGAACACCACCGCGTGCGTCTCCGACTGGTACATCCACCCTGCGGGGGGCTACAACATCCCGAACTTCCATCGCATCGTCGTGCACGGAAGCACGTCGCCGATGGAGTATCTGAAGCTCGCGATCGACCCGGCCGCCAACGCGGCGAACGGCGACTACAAGTTCGGCCCGTTCAGCTGGTCGCGGGCAACGCAGCAACTGCCGTAGACCCATACCAGGGCACGCAGGTGGTGGTCGCAGGGGCACGTCGCCCTCCGACCACCACCTGCGTTCCGCCATTCCCAGCGAAGCGAGATACCCCCAACGGGATTCGAACCCGTGCTGCCGGCGTGAAAGGCCAGTGTCCTAGGCCACTAGACGATGGGGGCCTGATCGGAGAGTAGCCGTGGCGGCGCGTTCCCCGGATAGGCCACGGGTTGCGAGAATCCGACTGTGGCGATCCGCCCTGCCAGCTGGGACGACCTCGTACCGGTCGTCGGCTTCCTCGCGCTGCGCGGGCGTCGCCTGAGTGGTGTCGCCGCCGCGCGGGCCGACTTCCTCCAGGCGGAGTGGGAGCGCGCTGCGTTCACGGTCGGCGCCGACAACTGGGTCGCCGAGGACGGGGGCGCACTGACCGGCTACGCCGCGCTGACCCCGCGCGGCGACATCGTGCTCGCGGCGGCAACGGCGGATCTCGAGGACGAGCTGCTCTGCATCGCTGTTGCACGCGGTCGGGCAAACGGTCACGCCACGGTGCGACTCACGGTGACTCCCGACGAGCCCGATCTCGGAGCCCTCGTGCGCCGCCATCCCTTCACCCGCGAGACCGAAACGCTCCGTATGTGGCGAACCCTGCGCGGCCCGCTCCCGGCAGCGGAGTGGCCCGACGACGTGACCTGCCGGACATACGGCCCATCAGACGCGCTCTCGGTGCACGCTCTGCTGGACGAGGCGTATGGTGCGTGGGACAGGCAGTACGTGCCTCTTGCTCACGACGACTGGGTTCAGTGGATGACAGGCGACCCCGAATACAACCCGACGGTTTGGCTCCTCGCCGAGTGCGACGGCGCCCTCGCGGGCTGCGCGCTCCACTGGTCGAGCGGCTGGCTGAAGGACATTGCCGTCGCAGCCGACGAGCGACGACGCGGGATTGGTACGGCGCTCCTTGCCACGGGTCTCGCCGAGTTCGCGCGACGCGGCGTCTCGCGGGTCGGCTTGAAGGTCGACGCAGACAACCCGACCGGTGCAACCCGGCTCTACGAGTCGTTTGGATTCATGACCGACCGCCGAGAGGCGATATGGGCCTTGAGCCTGTAGCCCGTGGCACCCAGGTGAGCCTGCTTCGCTGGGTGCGGCGACAGCTTCGCCAGCGAGAGCCGCTCCGGGAGCACCTGGAGGCGTCGATCGAGAACAGCGACCCGGCCGAGGCCCGTCGGATCGTCGCGCAGTTCGCATTCTCCGAGCAGCAGCGTCGCCACGTCGATGCGCTGCTCGACCAGTGGGATCGCGACATCCACCCGGCGGCACAGGATCTGGATCCACCCGGCAGCGCCTGACCAGGAGAACGCCGCTAGCCTCTCCTCGACCGCAGAGCCTTCCGCGTACCCTTCGCCGACGGAAGCAGTAACGCGGGCCGGTAGCTCAGTCGGTAGAGCAGGGGACTTTTAATCCCAAGGTCGCAGGTTCGAACCCTGCCCGGCCCATGCGTCTTCGGGCGCGCCCGCTCGGCTCTACTCCGCGCGGCCGAGCAGGTCGCCGAGCTCGGGCACGATCGTGGCCGGGTCGCGGCCGACCTCGAGACGGTAGGCGGGTACCTCTGCGGCGAGGGTGGTGGCCAGCGCAAACACATCGGCAACCCGCTCGTGCTCTACAAAGAGCAGTGAGCGCAGCAGTTCGCCTGCGCAGACCGACGCGGAGAGCGGCGTGAGCCGCGCCGTCGACACGTCGACAAGCTGTGGGAACACGATCGCCGTGAGGCTGGCCTGAGCCAGCGCCGCGCCGTCAAGGTCGGGGAAACGCAACGCGCGCTCCTCGCCCAGCGGATCCACGAATGACTCCCCGCGTCGAGCGAGAGCGGGGTAGGCGGCAATTCCGGCCAGGCTCAGCTTGACGACGGCTTGCAGCGCGTAGCCGACGGCGCCACCGTCGATGAACCGAACGGCGATCGCGTCGTCACCGAGAGTGTTCAGGCCCGCGGCAAGCACGGCGGCCGAGACCGTCGACTTCCCCGAACCGCTCGCACCCGGCAGGAGCACACCGCCACCCGGGCCGGACACCATCGCAGCGTGGAACGTCTGACGCCCGCCGGCCCCGAGCGCGGCGATGAAGAGCTCCTGCAACGGCCGCAGCCGCTCCCAGGGAGCCAGACGGCCAGGGTCAATCCAGCCGACGAGCCGATCCGCCGAGCGGTCGAACATTACGTCGAACGCCGGCCCCGCGTGCCGAAGTAGCGCACCGCCCGCGAGCAGCCCGAACCTTGTGCCGTCGGCCTGAACGTGTAGCTCCTCCTCGTTGGGCGGCGCCGTCGGCTCGAGCGCCACCTCGCTGCCATCCCAGAGATCGAGCGTCAGATCCGGCGGCCCCGGAGCCGCTGGCAGCAGGCTCGGGCCGAGCTCGGCCCACAGCCGCTCGCCGACGTAGCGCACAGCGACCCGTCGCCCTCCGACCCAGACGTCGGCATGACCGACGCGCGATCCTTGCCTGCACGCATGCTCGAAACAGTCGGCGTGATCGTTAGGCTCGTTCCTGGCCGCCATGGGCCTGAACTATGCCGTCAGCGCCCCTTGCCCTCATGTACCACGCGGTCCTCCCTCTGCCGGCACGGGCCGAACGGGATCTCGACCGGACGCTGATCGTCGACCCGGGTGAGCTCGCGTGGCAGCTCGACGAGCTCCGCCGCTGCGGCTACCAGACGCTGACGCTCGATGACTACTTCGCCGCCCTCGATCAACCCGACACCGACAGCCGAGGCGTCCTGCTCACGTTCGATGACGGCTACGCGCATCTCTCCGAGACAGTCTCGCCTCTGCTGGAGGCATCCGGATTCAGCGCAGTGCTGTTCGTGCCAACGGCCTACCTCGGGGGAGGCAACAGCTGGGACAACCGCGGTCACCCGCTCCACGCCGAGCCGGTCGCAGCGGCTCTCACGCTCACGCAGATGGCGCAAGGCCCCTGGGAGATCGCCTCACACGGCGTGCGCCATGTCGATCTCCGCGCCTTGCCCCCGGAGGAGCAGGTGCGCACGTTGCGAACTGCACGCGAACGACTCGGTGAGATCACGGGTCGGCCCGTCTACGACCTGGCGTATCCGTACGGTCTCTCCGATGCGTCCGTGCGGGACGCCGCCCGCGCCGCGGGCTACCGCATGGCGTTCGCCGCCACCGCGGAGCTCACCTCCGATCGCTTCCGCCTTCCGCGCGTGGTCGTGCGAGGGCAGGAGGGGCGCAAGGCATTCCGGATCCGGATCGAACCAGGGTTCCGATCCCTGTTTGGTTAGCCTCCCGGCGTGATGCCGCTGATCAGCTGCGTGATTCCGGTGCGCAACGGCCAACGATTCCTGCCCGCAGCGCTCGACTCGGTACTCGCACAGGATCACAGGCCACTCGAAGTGATCGTCGTCGACGACGGGTCGACCGACGAAAGCGCCGCAATCGCAGAGCGCTACGGCGATCCGGTGCGTGTCATCCGGCAGGAGCCGCGCGGCATCGGCGCGGCACGGCAGCGCGGCGTGGAGGCATCACGCGGCACCTTCGTGAGCTTCCTCGACGCCGACGACCTCTACCGCCCGAACAAGCTTTCGGCACAGCTCGCAGAGCTCGCCGCCCACCCGGAGGCCCTCCTGTGTCTCTGTCACGCGGAGAACTTCTGGGAGCCGGGCCTGGAGGATGAGGAGCGCCTCTACCGCGCACACGGAAAGGTCACGGCGACGCACCACCCCGCCAGCATCCTTGCGCGGCGCGGTCTGTTCGATCGCTTCCCCTACCGCACGGTGCCGGACTTGATCAGCGACGACCTCGTCTGGTTGACCCGAATCCACGACGAGGGAGTTGCCCTCCGCATCCACGGCGACGTGCTGGTCGACCGTCGGATGCACGGTGCGAGCCACTCGCACACGCTCGCCGGCCTTGATGTGTACCTCGACCTGTTCAAGGAGCGCGTCAATCGCCACCGTGCCTCTGCGCGCGACGGCACGCAGTGACCGAGCACACGATCAATCCAAGGCCGTCACAGCGAGCAGCGCTGCTCGCACAGACCCTCCGAGCTGACCTGGCCGCCGCAGAGCTCCTCCGTGCCCTGGCCGATGCCGAGGTTGATGCGATCCTGCTGCGCGGGCCCGTGGTCGCGCGGGCTCTCTATCCGGGTGCCGAGCGCTCCTACGCAGACAGCGACGTGCTCGTCGGCGACGACCAACGCGAGGTGGTCGAGGCGACGCTCGATGGACTCGGGTACCGACGCCTGCGCCCGTCACCGTTCGAGCAGCACTGGCGCCGGTCCGTCGATCAGGCAGAGATCGACCTGCATCGCAAACTCTGGGGCTGCAACGGCCCACCCGGGCGTCTCTGGCACGCTCTGAAGAGCCATCGCGTGCCATTTCAGTTGCAGGGTGCGACGATCAGCGCCCCCGACGAACCGGCGCTCGCACTCGTGCTGGCACTGCATGCGTCCCAACACGGCACGCTGTTCTCACGTCCTCTCGGCGACCTGGAGCGCGCAGTCGAGCGCTTCGACAGCTCGTGCTGGCACAGGGCTGCCGCGCTCGCGCTCGAGGTCGGGGCGCTCCTCGCGTTCCGTCAGGGACTCTCGATGGTGCCCGCGGGGGTCACGCTGTTGCACACCCTCTCGCTTGAGCCGGCGATGAGCGTTCAGGCAGTCCTGCGCAAGCGCGGAGTCGAGGTCCCGTTCTATCTCTACGAGGGTCTCAGCGGTCGGGAGCGGCTCGCCTTCCTCCGCCTGCTGCTCGCGAGCGCCGGCGATGACGATGGGATCTCGCCGGGGCGCGGCAACGGCTCGCTGCGCGCCGTCCGGAACCTCGTTCTCAGCGCCGGAGCACGACTCCGTTGGTACGCGAAGCTTGTGCCGGCATGGCGCTCTGCTCGTGGGGAAGCCGCCTCCGTCCGCCGGAGCCGGAGCTAGGGCCGATGCGTGCCATCTACTTCGTCGAGAGGTTCTGGCCGCACATCGGCGGCGTCGAGGTACTGAGCGCGCATCTGCTGCCAGCTCTCGCCGCGCGAGGAATCGAACTGACGGTCATCACGAGTCGCGACGGCGACACCCTTCCCGAACGCGAGATCGTGAACGGCATCGACGTCTGGCGCTTTCGAATGATCGACGCACTGCGCGATCGTGACCTCGATGCCATCGTCGACATCCGTAGCCGGATTACGACGCTTCGACGCGAGCTGCAGCCCGATCTCACCCATATGGTGTTCACCGGCGCGACCACGTACTTCGCGCTCACGACGCTCGAGGCCGACCCGACGCCGACGATCCTGAGCATCCACGGCTCGTGGCCCTGGGTCCCCGACGATCCTCACTCGGTGCTTCAGAGGGCGATCCGTGCATCGAGCTGGATCACATCGTGCTCGGTCTCTGCACTCGACGACCTCTGCCAGGTCGAGCCCGACGTGCGCGAGCGCAGCTCCGTCATTCTCAACGGCCGAGACCCCGCGTCGCCACCGATCCCGCTCGTCCTTGAGCCACCGGTCGTGCTCTGCGCAGCTCGGCTGACGGCTGAGAAGGGCATCGATCTTGCCGTCGACGCGATTGCGGTCGTGCGTACGCGCTTCCCGGGAGTGCGCCTGCGGCTCGTCGGCGATGGCCCTGTGCGTGCCCAGATCGAACCGACCCTACGAGCACGCGGGCTTGCAGAGACGGTGGAGTTCGTCGGCTGGTGTTCACCGGCCGACGTTGCGACACACATCGACGCCGCGAGCATCGTGCTCGTTCCGTCGCGTACCGAGGGTTTTGGACTGATCGCCCTCGAGGCCATGCTCCGTGCCCGCCCGGTCGTCGCGACCGCGGTCGGCGGCCTCCCCGAGGTGCTCGGTCACGACGGCGGCGTCCTCGTGGAGCCGGAGAGCGCAGCGGCGATCGCCGAGGGCATCGTCACGCTGCTCGACCGTCCCGAGCTCGCGCGCTCAGTCGCTCTGGCAGGCCACCGTCGAGCGCTCGACGAGTTCCCGCTCGCGCGCTGCGTGGACGCGCATGAGGCCCTTTACCATCAACTAGTCTCAGCGCATGCTTGATGACAACGCTCGGTTCGAGTTCGCGGGTGACCGTGCAGCGGCGAAGGTCATCGACGGCGATGCGATCATCATCGACACCGTCTCGGGCCGCTACTACAGCCTTGAGGGTCCGGCCGAGGTCGCCTGGTCGCTGCTGGCCACCTCGGCGAGCCTCGCCGAGGTGGCCCAGGCGCTCCGCGACCGCTACGACACCACGGACGCGGATGTTCTCGGCGACGTCCGTCTGCTCACAGAGGAGCTGTTGGCGGAGAACCTGCTTCGAGTCGCTGCGCCGGGATCGGCGTCGGTGACCGCGCCTCCGCCCACCGATGCTCCGCGCGCTCCTTACTCCCGACCTGCGCTCGTCGTGTTTCGTGATCTGGAGAACATGCTCGCGTTTGATCCACCGCTGCCGCACCCCGCTGACGGCGCCGCCTGGGGCTCAGCGGGAGCGGGCGAGTAGCGAGCACGAGCTAGTCGTCCCGCGCGTGCGCCTGCACCTGCCGACCGCCTCCCAGACTCTGCTGCTGCGTGCGGCGCTGGGCACCTCCCCGGCATCGGACACCGCGTTCAACAGCTGGCTGCGCACCGTCAGCGATCCGCTCGCGGGGCTCGTTGACCCTGTAAGCGGTGACCGACGGCTACTGGCGCTCCTGTACGACTCGCTACGGAGCGAGGAGAGTGCGCTGCCGACGACCGTGCGGTCGAGGCTCCGCGCCGCGACGGCCCACGAGGAGCTTCGGGCCGACGTGCTCGCGCAGGCCGGCGAGGAGATCGTGACCGAACTGGACATGGCGGGGATCAGCCCGACACTCGTCGGAGGTGGAGCGGTCGCCTACCGCGCCTATACCTCACCCGCTCTGCGCCATTGCGACAGCCTCGATCTGCTGGTGGCCCCCGGGCAACTCGGCGCCGCCCGCGCTGCCCTCGCATCGTTCTCGTGCAACGTCGACGGCGGTCGCCTGCTCGTTGTCCACCCGAGCGGGAGTCGGGTCACGGTTCTCGATCGGCTCTACCTCGACCCGCGGCGAGGCTGCCCTGCCGACCTCGGTCGCCGCGCATTCGCGGTCACGATCGGACGTGCCAGTGTTGGCACGCTCAGCCCCGCCGACAGCCTCGTGGAGATGTGCGCGTCCGCGAGCTTCACCGTCGCCCCCGGCATCAGCTGGCTCGCCGACTGCGCGCTCCTGATCGCTACCGACGAGGTCGACTGGCAACAGGTGACGGAGCATGCGGCGTGTGCGCGTGCTGCGCGCGTCACGAACCGCGCACTCGAATGGCTCGCCGCGCATCTCGACGTCACGGTGCCGCGCCCTGCGCAGCGTGCACTGAGACGCACCGGCAGCCGAGAGGTCACCCGAAGAATTCTGGGAGCAGCGCGAGTCGGCAGCACTCGTCTACGACCGCGACCAGATTCTCTCCAGGACACCGGCGACGACTGAGCCCCACTGGTCGACATTGCACCAACTCAGATCTTCAGGTTCACCTTTCGATACACGAGTCGATTGCTCAGCGAGGCCCACCTTCGATCGCGATAGCGCTGGAGGAAGGCGCGTAACATGACCTGCGCTGGCGCCTTCTCAAGGAGGCGGCGGAGGCTCTCGTGCCTTGCCCAAGCCGGAAGCTTCGCATCGGCGGAGACGCTGTAGACGTTCCCGTTCCAGAGCGACGAGTAATCGCTCTGGAACGTCTGCTGGGCAAGGACTTCTCTCACCTCGTCGCGCCGAGCGTGCACGAGTAGGAGAGCCGGGTGGCGGCCTCGCAGCTCGACGCGTTCACGCAGCGCTTCGGGATCGGAGACTCTGTAGCAGCGGCCGTCGCTGAGCGCGACGTACATCTCGACGACCGAGAAGCCGTTGTCCGGCCCGAGAAGGCGAAAGAACAACTCGGGGGAGAACTGGTAGAAGCCATGCCCGCACCAGCTGTTCGCGGGTGTGACAGCGACGAGACGGCCCCCTGACGCAGCAGACGCATACAGCTGGCGATCGCGACCGGGAACTCGAAGACGTGCTCCAACGTCCCGCCTTCGAATACGAGGTCGAAGCTCTCGCGGAGCTCCTCGCCGATCGGGTCGTTGAGGTCATGTAGGAGCGTCGCGCCTTCGTAGGCGGAGAAGTCCATCGAGACCACCTCTGTCCCACCCATCGCCAACAGCACGTCGTCGGCGAACGTCGGCATCGGAGGCACCGAGTCCACACCTACTCTCGCCATGAGCGCGCGGTAGTCGCGTGAGTTGAGCAGCGTCGTCTGACGGCCGAGGGTCAACACGCGGCCGAGCGAGACACCGTCGTCGATCATCTTCAAAAGTAGTGCTGCGCCGTGACGTTCAAACGCCATCTGCCTCCATCTGTCGGTACCGGACAGTCAGCACGCGACTTGCCGTGGTGCGCGTTGACAGGTCAGGTCAACTGCTCTGGGGCGGATCACACCACCTTCCCGTCTCCGGCCGGACGCGCTCAACGTAGCGAAGTCTGAGCGGGCATTGCGACCGTCGAAGACGTATCCCTCGAACCAGCGGAATGGAACGGGGCAGAGGCCTCGAGCGCCCCATTGACGAGACGCACCCGAGGAGTACGCTCCACCTCGTGAAGATGGTCTTCCGGGTGATCGCGGCGGGTGCGCTTGCCGCGGCGGCACTCGCGCTCGCCGCGGGCGGGCAGGCCCGGAACGGTGCGAGCCTCTCGATCGTGGTGACCTTCACCCCGACGGGGACGATCTCGGTCGCCCTGCCCGACGGCACCCCGCTCGGCACGACAAGCGGCGCCCCTACCGTGATCCCTGCCGGCTACTACACGATCGTCCTCTACGGGCCCGGCGAGTGCATCCAGCTGCCGCTCTGGGAGCTGACCGGCCCCGGTGTGAACGTCCAGGACAACATGCACGGCGGCGAGGTCGACACGCACTCGCTCCCGATGACCTTCCAGCCAAGCTCGACCTACACCTGGCACAGCGACCGAAACCAGGCGGTCGTGTACACCTTCAAGACGTCGGCCGACACGACAGGGACGAAGCCGCCCGCATCATCCAGCGCCACCCCGACGAGCTCCAGCGGCGCGGCGTCCACCGACTCCCCGGTCGGCTCCTCGCTCCTGCACTTCCAGGGCACCCTCGCCGGATCGGTCTCTGCAGCCGGAAAGCTGACGCTCTCGTTCAAGGGGATGACCGTCCGGAAGCTCGCAGCCGGCCGCTACGTCCTCACCGTCACCGATCAGAGCAAAGCAGCCGCCTTTCTTCTGCGGAAGGCGAAGCGGACGGTGACGGTCACCGGAGAGGCGTTCACCGGCAAGCGTTCGGCGACCGTCTCGCTGACGGCCGGCACCTGGGCCGTCTCGCCGCGCGCCGGCGCGACGGCCTACTCGATCCGCGTCGGCTGAGCCCGGCGTTCAATCCAGCGCGTCCCGAGCGTGTCGGTCAGGCCGTGCGCGGCGATCGATGCGATCACGGTGTAGGCACCGATCTCGAAGATCGTGCCTCGGTTTGGCTCGGTTGACGCGAGCACGAGCAGCGCAAACAGCATCGAAGCGACGCCCTTCGGGCCAAACCAGGCGATGAAGAGCTTCTCGGTGTTCGGGAGATCGACCCGGTGGAACGAGACCCAGACCGCGAGCGGCCGGGCGACGCCGAGAACGAGAACGATGAAGAGCGGAAGCCGCCACGCCGAGCTGTGCCAGCCGGTCGCGACGATCAGCGCACCGAACAGCACGAACGTGATGACCTGAAACGCCGCGCTCAGGCTCTCATTGAACGCGGCAAAGGCATCGGGGATCTCGTGTCGCGCGACGGTGAGCGCGATCCCGGCGACGAACGCGGCAATCAGCCCGTTCCCGTACGTCGACTCGGCCACACCGAAGGCGACGAACGCGATCGCAAGCGCGTAGACGCCCTCGTACTGGTGGCGGATCCCGCCACCAGGCAGGTGCTGCAGGAGCCAGCCCCCGAGGAAGGCGAGACCGATCCCGATCACCGCGCCCGAACCGACCTCGCCGAGCACGTGCATGCCCTCGTTCACCGCATGCCCACCGGGGCTTGCGAGCACCAGCATGAAGAGCACGATCGGAAGCGCCAGCCCGTCGTTGAGACCGGACTCGAGGTTGAGCGTGTGGCGCACCGCCTCTGGCACACGCTCGGAGGTGACGATCGAGGAGGTGACGACGGGGTCGGTGGGTGTCAGGACCGCGCCGAGCAGGAACACCTCCGACCAGCTCAGCTCGTGGAACAGGAGCCGACCGAAAACGGCGATCAGGCCGAGCGTGAGCGGCATCGCCAGCACGAGCGCGCGAACCGGCGGCTGCCAGTGCCGCGCGAGCAGCTCGCGCTCAACGGCCAGGCCGTCGGCGAAGAGCGTCAGCAGCAACGCAAGCTCGATCGCGAAGAGCACGAGCTGGCCGTCGGGCGCGACCGTAATCGTCCCCGTCCAGGCGAGCACCATGCCCGCGGCGACCGAGATCACCGACGCCGACAGCACCGCCCCGTGGAGCCACCCCGAGAGCGCCGCGACGACTCCGAGTACGAGCCCGAGAAGGAGGATGGCCTCAGGAAATCCGATCCCCACGTCGCAGGGATACTGCCTGAGCGACGGCGCGTACACCGGAGAGACTGAGGCCGTCCCGATCGGGTGCGATACTTCGACGATGGTCGGCCTGATGCTGCTCGGCTCCGCGGCGGCCACCTCTCTCGTTCTCGCGCTCGCAACCCGCCGGTCGAACCTCGTCTCGACCTTGCTGGTCGCCTACGTCGCATACCTCGCGAACATCGGGGTCGTCACGCTCGGCCTCTCGCCGTTTCGGGCCGTCACGCGGGGTGGGCTGACGACAGCCGAGCTCGGCCTGCTTGCAGGAGCGCTCACGGTCTGGTGGCTGCGAGGGCGCCCCGGAGTCCAGCTCGCCTCCGCACGGGCGGCGGCACGGGAGATCGTCTCCGATCCGGTCACGGCGCTCTTTCTCGGCGTCGTGATCGTGTTTCTCGGTTACGAGATCGCGCTCGGCTCATCACCGCCGAACAACATGGACTCGCTCACCTACCACCTCTCGCGGGCGGCCGCGTGGGCGCAACATGGCGGCCTCCACTGGATCCAGAACGCCCCCGAGGTTGAGATGACGGCCTACCAGCCGTTCGACGAGCAGCAGCAGCTCTTTCTCTTCGTCGCGACCGGCGGAGGGGCCCTCTACTGGCTGCCGCAGTACCTGGCCGAGCTTGCGATCCTCGTCTCGGTCTTCGGCGCCTCCCGGCGTCTCGGCTACGGCGTCCGCGCAGCAGCGTCGGCGACGTTTCTGCTCTCGATGTTCTCGGTGCTCGCGCTCGAGGCGTCGACGGCCCAGAACGATCTCTTCCTCGCCTCGCTCGCCGCGGTCGCCTCGTGCCTGCTCCTCGGCCGGGGCCTCCTCGAGCCGGCGCTTGCCGGCGTGGCGGTGTCGATGGGTCTCGGCACGAAGCTCACGATGGGCCTCGCCGTACCGATCCTGTTCGCGCTGGCGGCCGTCCGCGGACGCCGCACCCTCGTGGCGGGCATCGCCGGGAGCGTCCTCGGCTTCCTCGCGATCGGCATGTGGGGCTACTGGATGAACCTCCACAACACGAACCATCTCCTCGGTCTGGACACCGGGTATGTCCAGAACCGGGGCTTCCCGTCGTACCCCGGGAGCGTCGCGAACGCCTTCTACCTGATGTACGGGCTGATGGACGCGTCGATTCTCTCGAGCCGTTTCATTCATGTTCTCGCGCTCGCCGGGCTCCTGCTCGGGCTCGCAGCCGCGGGCTGGACGATCCGCCGCGCCGGGCTACGGCGCGCGGCCGCAGACGGCCTCTCGGCGGGGGTTCCGCTCCTTGCGCCGCTGCTCGTGATCGGCGCGGCAGGCGTGCTCGCGTACGTCGCGCGCGTCTGGGGGTTCCCGATCCGGGGAGCCGGCGGCCTTCTCCCACCCGTCGAGGAGATCCTGAACATGGAGTACGGCAGGATCGCGAACGAGGACTACTCCGCGTTCGGCCCCGTCGGGATCGTGATGCTCCTGGCCGCACTCGGGATCGCCGTGCGCGCGTACGTGGCGCGCCGGGCTGACGCGCGACATCTCGTCCTCGCCTCGGCACTGCCGATCTTCCTCGTCCTGATCTCGCTCTCATCGACCTGGGTGCCGTTCCTGATCCGGTTCTTCCTCGTGCCGGCCGTGCTGGCGGCACCGCTCCTCGCGGGCCTCTTCCGCAACCGGCTCGCGACGGCAGCAACGCTCGCGGCGGCAGCGATCTCGCTGGGAATGACGTTCGCGCACGATCAGCCGAAGCCGCTGCTGAACCCGTACGGCCACGGCGTTCCCTGGAACCTGACCCAGCTCGACGCGCTCGGAACGAACTCCGACGGCTACGTCGCCGATGCGCTTGCGGCGTACGACACGCTCGTGCCACCAAAGGCCTGCGTCGGCACCGTCCTCGGCCCGAACGAGGCGACCTACCTCCTCTACGGCCCGCACCTGGAGCACCGGATCATCTACCTGCCAACGACGGTGTCACTCACCGACGTCCTCAATCGCGGCCTCTTCTACGTCGTCGTCAGCCACCACTACGACTCCGTCCTCGACCAGTTCCGGACGGCCGGGTGGCGCGTTGCGCCGCTCGGGGGCTACTGGACGCTCGCCTACGCCCCGGGAAGCTCCGGGGCCTGCGCGAGCTGAGGGCTCAGCCCATTCCCGGCATCGAGGCCATCGTCGGGAGAGCGAGCTTCAGAACCGTTCCGGCGGGACGCTGCACGGTGAGCGTAGAGAAGCTGATCCCGTTTGGCTCCTTGCCGACTCGAATGTGCGCGGTCGTCCGCAGCAGCCGAAGATCGACCACCGCAACCGTCCCGCCGTAGACGTTCGTGACATAGGCAAATCTGCTCGTCGGATCGACGACGACACCGTGGGCGCCGAGGCCCGTCTCGACGGTCGCGACCTGCTTGAACGTCGACGTCGCGATCACCGTCAGCGTCCTCCCGGGGAGATCGGGCGTCCCCTGATTGGCGACGAGGAGATACCGACCATCGGGGGTGACATACACCTGGACGGGGCCGTTCCCGACGTGTGTCTGTGCAACGACACGACGTGTCGCCACGTCGATCTTGGCGACAGCGTTCGCGCCGTTGAGCGAGACGTAGACCGATCTGCCATCCGGCGCGAAGGCCACCTGGACGGGCGACTCCCCCACCGGGATCCGGGCGACCTGCCGGTTGTGAGCAACCGAGATGACGCTCACGCTCCCACCCTTCATGTTCGCGACGTAGAGCCACCGTCCGTCGGGACTCGGTCTGATCCCGTGCGGGAAGTGGCCTGTGGCGATCGTTGCGACGACCTTCCTGCGAGCGGTATCGATTGCCGTCAGCGTGTCACCTCCGCTGTTTGTGACGTACGCGGTCATTCCATTCGGCGTAACGATCACGTGCGCCGGCTCCGTCCCGGTACCGACGTAGCCGAGAAGTCGAAGTGAGCGCGCGTCGATGACGGCGGCGAGCATGCCGGTGTGGCTGACGGCCCAGACCGTCGCGCCGCCTGGCGCCACCTGAACGTTGTGCGCCATCCCGATCCCCGTGAGCGTTGCCACGACACGGTTGCTCGAAGCGTCGATCGCGCTCAGGCTGTTTCCCCCTTCGTTTGCCACCCACACCGTCCCTGGACTCTCCGCAGCGGAGCTACGAGCCACAGCTTGCGACCCGGTGCCGGAGATGACGACGGCGGCGAACACCAACACCGCTCCAGATCTCCATCTCAGCCCTGCCTGCCGGTGCCTGAACATCCGCGACCTCCGCGACGCCCGGGACGAGGCGCCTCTCAGATGGACACCAGCGTGCCCCACATCGTCCACGTCCGGAATGATCAATCCTGATCAGCGGCCGTTCTGAGACCTGACACGCCGCGATACATTGCCCGGGGCCAACGTCGTCGAGGGCGGAGAGGGAGATCATGCGGAAGCTGCAGAGCCAGGGCGTTCACCACATCACGATCTGCGGTGCCGACCCGCAGACCTCGCTCGACTTCGAGCCGCCACTGCCCGTCAGCGTCGATCTGGCACCGGGCACGGACGCCGACCCCCAGCTCGAAGCGTCGATCCACGATGAGCTGCGCCGCGCCCTGATCGTCCAGACCCGGATCGAGTTCGTCCCGTTTGGAACGGTGCAGCGCAGCGAGTACAAGGCGACGCTCGTCGAGCGGACATGAACTCCCGGGATTACGCGGAGAACACGAACCCGATGCCGGGGTGTCCCCGACGCCAACTACGGTCGGCGTGCAAGAAGATGCAGACGTCGTGGCGGATGCGACATACGATCGGGGTTACAGCACCCGGAAGGAGCACACGATGGCCGACTCGCTGACGATCACCGACAACCGGAACGGCACGACCTACGAGGTACCGATCACCGACGGGACCATCCACGCCACCGCGCTGCGGGAGATCAAGGTCGGCGACGACGACTTCGGTCTGATGAGCTACGACCCCGCCTTCCTCAACACCGCCTCCGTCCGGAGCGCGATCAGCTTCATCGACGGAGATATCGGGATCCTCCGCTATCGCGGGTATCCGATCGAGCAGCTGGCCGAGCGCAGCTCCTACCTCGAGGTCGCCTACCTGCTCGTCAACGGCGAGCTTCCAGACGCTGCGCAGCTCAGCGCGTGGTCTCATGCGGTCGATCAGCACACCTTCGTTCACGAGAACGTGAAGCAACTCATGGAGGGCTTCCGGTACGACGCTCACCCGATGGGGATGTTCATCAGCGTGGTCGCAGGCCTCTCGACGTTCTACCCCGAGGCCGGCAACATCGACGATGCCGACGTGCGCCGCCGCGAGGCGGTCAGGCTGATCGCCAAGGTTCCGACGATCGCCGCGTGGTCGTACCGGCACAACCGCGGCCTGCCTTACGTCTACCCGGACAACGAGCTTGGCTTCAGCGAGAACTTCCTCTCGATGATGTTCACCGTCGGGACGCAGCGCTACAACCCGGACCCCGTGCTCGTCCGCGCCCTCGAGGTGCTGTTCATCCTCCACGCCGACCACGAGCAGAACTGCAGCACGAGCGTCATGCGGGCGATCGGGTCGAGCCGCCCGGATCCGTTCGTCGCTCTCGCTGGCGCGGCTGCGGCCCTCTACGGCCCCCTCCACGGGGGCGCGAACGAGGCCGTCCTCGCGATGCTGGCCGAGATCGGTGACGTCCGGCGTGTGCCGGAGTACGTCGCGCGAGTGAAGGCGGGCGAGTTCCGCCTGATGGGCTTCGGTCACCGCGTCTACAAGAACTACGACCCGCGGGCGAAGATCATCAAGGAGACCGCCGACCAGGTCTTCGAGGTGACAGGCCGCAACCCGCTGCTCGACGTCGCGCTCGAGCTGGAGAAGATCGCGCTCGAGGACGACTACTTCGTCTCGCGCAAGCTCTATCCGAACGTCGACTTCTACTCCGGCCTGATCTACCAGGCGCTCGGACTGCCGATCGCGATGTTCCCGGTGATGTTCGCGATTCCGCGTACCGCCGGCTGGCTCGCGCAGTGGCTCGAAGGCGTCGAGGATCCCGAGCAGAAGATCTCGCGACCGAGGCAGATCTACACCGGCAGCGAGGTTCGCGACTACGTCGCTTTGAACGAACGATCTCAGACGACTTAGGCAACTCTTAGCTCCACTTCATGGACTCCTCATCGGTCCGGTGTTGGCTATCGGTCATCCCCGGAAAAGGAGTTGCCATGAGCGCTTCAGCCCACTCGATCGAACGCCATGTCCTGCTCGTCGTGAACGAGTCGGCGGACGGAGATGTCCTGCGTGACGCGATCGGAGACGGCCCTATCACGGTGATGGTTGTCGCGCCGGCTCTGAACTCGAAGATCCGGCACTGGATCTCCGACGACGGCACTGCACGCCACGACGCCGCTGCCCGGCTCGACGGCGCCCTCGCCGAGCTGCGTGGTGTCGGCATCGACGCCGCCGGCGAGGTCGGCGACTACGAGCCGCTCCAGGCGATCCACGATGCCCTCCGCGCCTTTGACGCCGACGAGGTTGTCATCATCTCCCCGGCTCACCATCGCGCCGGCGTCAGGGCCGACCTCGCGGAGTGCGTGATGGGACGCTTCGGTCTCCCCGTCGCGCAGCTTGACGTTGCGAAGCCGCAGCGTGCACCGGTCATGGCGCAGCGCCAGTACCTCGCGACGGCGGCGTGACCACCCGGCTCGTCTGAGCGGTGTCCGCCTGCGGGTGGGCGCCGCTCGGAGACCTCGCGGTGTGCGCCTCAGCCGTGCGAGACGGCGAACAGCCCGGCGACGCCAAGTCCGAAGATCGCGAGAGCGATGAGGGAGTCCAGGCCCAGTCTGAGGTAGCAGCGTTCGCGCCGGACGATCACCCCGAACGCGAAGACGACGGTCAGGGCAACACCAAGCGCTGCGAGCCAGCCGTTCTGGGTTCCCACCGACGGAAGCACCGGCTTTCCGGCGATCAGATCCGCCAGGAGAAAGAGGCAGACCATGAACGCGTTGCTGCCGAAGATGTCACCGACGGCGAGCTGATGGTCGCCGAGGCGCACGGCGGTGATCCCGGCACTCACCTCGGGAACAGCAGTGATCGCTGCAAGAATCGTCGCACCGAACACGACACCGTTGATCCCGGCGCGGTTGGCAAGCTCGTTCCCCGTGACCTCGAGCAGGATGCCCGCGCCGAGCGTGACCAGCGACGCTGCCGCGAAGAGCGCGATCGCACGCTCGGTGGAGCGAATGCCGGGGATCGACGGCTCGTCGGAGTGCTCGATCCGTCGATGCGGGCGACCCGGATCGCTGCCAGGAGCCTCGGTAACCCAGGCGGCCGAGCGCCGCGCACGGTTCAGCACGAACACCCCCGAGGCCCATGCGATGGCGATCAGAATCGATGCCGGGCTCATCGGCCCGATATGCACGGACTCCGGCAGGAGCATCCCCATGAGCACGCCAGAGACAGCCACGACGACAAGCAGCGCCTGCAGCACGGGCAGAAGCGAGCCAACGAGGAACGTGAGTGACTGCTCGCGCGAGACCACCGCATCGCAGACCACGATGACCATCGTCTGCACCGCGACTCCCCCGATCAGATTGCCCGCCGCAAGCCCGAGGTTGCCGCTGGCTGCAGCGGAGACCGTGATCGCTAGCTCGGGCAGCGAGCCGGCGATGGCGAGAAAGATCATCCCTCCCAGCGCGTCGCCGAGCTGGAAGTGACGGTCGATGATGCCCGTCGTGCGTGCGAGAGCAACGCCGGCGACCCAGGTGGCCACGCCCGCTGCGCCAAGCAGGAGCGCAAGCGCGGCGACGGAGAACGCGCCCACGCGGGCTCAGACCGGCCGACGCTCGGCGAAGCCGCGCAGCCCGTTGCCCTGCAGCAGCCGGAGTGCCCCCGGCACGATCGCTGCCTGAGGGGACGCCGCGGTTCCGGTGCGGCGCTGGCAGCGCGTGCAGCGGCACCAGCCAGCGCCGACCAGCGGCTCGGCCACCTCGAACCGCACCCCGCCGCAGAGGCAGCCACCGCGAAGCGGGGTCATACGCGACCCGGTTCCCACATGCTCATCGCCCACGCAGTGTCGGGCCAGAGCTCGTGCCGGTCAAGCCGGTGGCGGATCGCCAAGCTGCGCGCCCCGGATCGAGAGGTCGAGCAGCTCGACCGGATGCGCCCCCGGCAGTGGCCGGCCCGCCCGGCGGAGCGCAGCCGAGACCTGGAGCATGCATCCCGGGTTGGCACTCACGTACACGTCGGGCTCGGTCTCGAGGACGAGCGCTGCCTTCCGGTCGCCGAGCGTCTTCGCGGTCTCCGGTTTGACGAGGTTGTAGATCCCGGCACTCCCGCAGCAGAGCTCCTGCTCGGCGGGCTCGACGAGCTCGAGTCCGGGGATCGAGCGAAGGAGCGCGCGAGGCTGCTCGCGAACGCGCTGAGCGTGCCCGAGGTGGCACGACTCCTGGAAGGCGACCCGGAGGTTGAGCGGATGCCGCTCTGGGGTGCGCCCCTCCGGGAGCACCTCGGAGATGTCGAAGACGGGGAGGTCGAGGTGGGCGTCTTTGAGGTGCGAGCCGCAGCCAGCGGCGTTCGTCACGATCCGATCGGCCCCGGCAGCCCGAAATGCGGCCTCGGTGCGTCTGGCAAGCTCGAGGCCTTCCTCACGGCGCCCCGCGTGGAGCGCGAGCGCACCGCAGCAGCCCTGGTAGGGCGCTGCAACCTCGAAGCCGTGGGCAGCGAGAACGCGGGCCGACGCGCGGTTCGTCTCACCGAAGAGCACGCTCTGGACGCAGCCTGTCAGCAGGCCCACCCGTGCGACCGCGGCGCCACCCTCAGCGGGTGTCTCGGCTGGCGGTGCCGCCGTCGTCCACGACGGCGGGGCGAGATCCTTCAAGGGCTTGAACGGGCCCGGCGCAGGCAGCCAGGCAAACTTGAGCGCCACCCGCAGGCGAGCAGGATGCGGGAAGACAGCGAAGACGAAACGGCGCAACAGCCGCTCACGCAGCGGCCGCTTGACCTCCTGCTCGACCTTCTCGCGTGCAAGCTCGATCAGCCGGTCGTACTTGACGCCGGAGGGGCATGAGGTGAGACACGCCATGCAACCGAGGCAACGGTCGAAGTGCTCGGCGACGGAGCGGTCGAGCTTGAGCGTGCCGTCGACGGTCGCCCGCATGAGCCAGATCCGGCCGCGCGGCGAGTCCATCTCCTCGTTGCCGAGCACGTAGGTCGGACAGGTCGGGAGACAGAAGCCGCAGTGGACGCAGTCATCAATGAGCGTCCTGTCCATCAGGCGAGCACCTTCTTCGGATCGAACGACGCCCGGACGCGTTCGGCGAGCGGCGACCAGCTGCGATCAACCTGGGTCTCAACGAACGCGATCCCGGCACCTGGACGGGCGAGCAGGCAATCCTGCCAGTCGAACGCAACCTGGGCTCCCGCGCCACGCTGGCGAGCGGCGCTCTCGTCCCAGACGGACGCGTCCGGTTGATGGGCGCCGGGCGAGGTCTCGACCTGCCGGGCGACCGCGGCGTCGCTGCCGTCAAAGAGCAGCGCGATGCGATTCGATGGCAGGAAGTCGACCGCGACGGGATCGAGCGGCCCACGAAGCACCTCCTGCCAGAGCGTGCGTGGATCGTCGGTCTCAGCGACGACGGTCGCCTCCGCAGCCGGGAGCGCATGAAGCCGGATCGCAACCCGGGCGACGAGTCCTAGTCGGCCCCGGGATCCCGAGAAGAGCTTGCCGAGGTCGTACCCCGCGACGTTCTTCACGACCTTGCCGCCGGAGCTCGCGACCGTCCCGTCGGCGAGCACCACGGTGACGCCGAGCACGAGATCGCGCATCGCGCCGTAGCGGTGGCGACGCGGCCCCGAGAGGTCTCCCGCGAGGCACGCACCGATCGACGGATCTCCCGGCGGGTCGAGCGAGAAGGTCTGGCCGTGCGGCGCGAGGGCCTCACGCAGCTCCGAGAGTCGGATCCCTGCCTCGACGATCGCCGTCAGGTCACCCGGCTCATGCTCGAGCACCCGGTTCAGCTTGCGCATCGAGAGCACGACGTCGCCGCCGTCGCGATCGATCGACACCGTCGTGCCTGCCGACAGCAGCGCCGCTGCCTCCGCGATCGTCTCCGGCTCAAAAACGCTCGGCAAGACCGGCCCTCTCAAGAGGATGGACGCGATAGGGGCCCGGCACCTCGCCACACAGACGCGGGGTCGGGAAGATCTTCCCCGGATTCGACAGGCCGGCGGGATCGAACGCTGACCGCAGCCGGAGCATCGTCTCCAGGTCGGCCGTACCGAAGAGCTTCGGCATCGAGCACGCCTTGTCGACGCCGACACCATGCTCGCCCGTCAGTGACCCTCCAGCGTTGATGCAGAGATCGAGAATCGCGGTTGCGAGACCCTCGGCCCGCTCCGACTCCCCGGGGAGGTTCTCGTCGTAGAGCACGAGGGGATGGAGGTTGCCGTCGCCGGCATGGAAGACGCTCGCGACGCGCAGCCCGACCTCGGCGGAGAGCTCTCGGATGCTGCGCAGCACCTCGGGCAGCCTTGTCCGGGGGACGACACCGTCCTGGACGTAGTAGCTCGTCGAGATGCGCCCCATCGATGCGAACGCCGACTTGCGGCCACGCCAGACAAGGGCGCGTTCGGTCGCATCGACTGCCGCGCGGATCTCGAACGCTCCGGCAGCCCGGCAGATCGCTTCGACGAGCGCGCGATCGTCGGCGACCTGAACGGTTGGCCCGTCGAGCTCGACGATGAGCACCGCGCCTGCTCCGGCCGGGTAGCCAGGGGCGACGGCAGCCTCAACCGCCTCGATCGTCAGCGCATCCATCATCTCGATCGCAGCGGGGAGCACGCCAGCGGCGATCACCTGTGACACAGCCTCTCCCGCGGCATCTGTCGACTCGAACGCGGCCAGGAGCGTCTGCACTGTTTCGGGAACCCGGAGCACTCGCAGCACGACCCGCACGGCGATCCCGAGCGTTCCCTCCGACCCCACGAATGCGCCGAGCAGGTCGGGGCCCGCGTCGTCGCGGCTCAGCGTGACGAGCTCGCCGTCGGGCAAAACCACGTCGGCGGCAAGCACCGCGTTGACGGTGAACCCGTGCTTCAGGCAGTGGGCGCCGCCGGAGTTCTCGGCCACGTTGCCACCGATCGTGCACACCTGCTGGCTCGACGGGTCGGGGGCGTAGAAGAAGCCCGAAGGTGCAACCGCCTTGGTGATCTCGAGGTTTGTGACGCCCGGCTCCGCGACAACTCGCGCATGTTCGAGATCGACCTCGAGGATGCGCGTCATCCGCGCGAGCGAGATGACGATCCCCCCGACCACAGGGAGCGCACCGCCCGAGAGCCCGGTCCCGGCCCCGCGAGCGACGAACGGGACCGCGTGCTCGTTGCAGAGCGAAACGATCGCCTGCACGTCGGCGGCAGAACGAGCGAGAACGACAAGTTCAGGGATCGCACGATGGCTCGTGAGTGCGTCGCACTCGTACGTACGGAGCTGTGCTGCCTCCGAGATGACCGCGTCATGCGGAAGGAGCCGACGAACGGATGCAACGAATGACCTCGGCAGAGCCACGGCGGGACGATACTTGCCCGCCGCGGCTGCTCGGCCGGAGAGGCTGCCTCAGCTGTCCCAGCGAAGCGCCCCGTACAGCCACGGCGCAGCAAGCGGGAACGTCTTGACGGCAACCAGAAGCCCAACCGCGAGGGCCACGCCTACGACGCCGACACGGAGCCACCCGCCGCCGATCCGCGCCGACGCGACGCCCGGGAGAAGCCGGCACCACATCTTGAGGCCGTAGGCGAGCACGTGAATGCCCATCGCGAAGAACCAGACCGCGAAGCTCGCCTTGTGCAGCCCCACGATCGCCCCCGTGCCGGGAAGGACGAGGAGGCCGACACCCGTCCCGAAGAGCGTGATCGTCGATGCGACCAGAACAGGCGCAACGAGCACCCGCATGAGGGGAGCCGGCGGCCCGTGCTCGACGTACTCGCGACCGCCGCCGTAGTAGCGGAGCAGCCGGTACCCGGTGCTCGCAAGCTTGAGCGCGATCGGCCCGAGCAGGAGCATCCCGACGAAGATGTGCACGGAGAGGAGCGCCCCAAGAAAGGGAACGGTCGCTCCCTCGACGGCGAGCAGGACGAGCAGGACGGCGCCGGTCGCAGCCGTCAGGCGGGCGTTTCCATCTGCGCCGCCGAGCGGCCTCCGGGCGGCCCGTGCGGCCGACCGGGCAGCGACAGGGCGACGTGTACGGACGTGGATTCCGGTTGTCATGGCGCAAGTGGAGCAGCCTGAGATGAAGCGACCATGAGCACGCTCACCCGCAGCTCATCGAAAGCGACGAGAATCAGGGACGATGCGAATACTGGTGGTCGAGGACGAGCCGAAGATGAGCCGCCTGCTCCAGCGCGGACTGAACGAGGAGGGCCATGCGACCGACGTCGCCGGAAGCGGCGAGGAGGCTCTCTGGATGGCGCAGGCTGCGCCGTATGACGCGATCGTCCTCGACGTGATGCTCCCGGGCATGGACGGCTTTGCGACCTGCAGCGAGCTGCGAACGCGCGGCGTCTGGACACCGGTGTTGATGCTCACGGCCCGCGATGCGACCGAGGATCGGATAGCTGGGCTCGACACCGGTGCCGACGACTACCTCGTCAAGCCGTTCGCGTTCGGTGAGCTGGTCGCGAGGCTTCGCGCCCTCGGACGCCGCGCCCCCACCGAGCGCCCAGCCGAGCTCCGCTGCGGCGACCTCCTCCTCGACCCAGCCGCCCATCGGGCATGGCGCGGCGAGACCGAGCTCGACCTCTCTGCCAAGGAGTTCGCGCTGCTCGAGCTGTTCATGCGCCGCTCCGGGGAGACACTCTCCCGCGTGCAGATCCTCGATGGCGCCTGGGACATGGCCTTCGAGAGCCGATCGAACGTCGTCGATGTCTACGTCCGCTACCTCCGCGAGAAGATCGACCGGCCGTTTGACCGTGCATCGCTCGAGACGGTCAGAGGTGTCGGGTACCGCCTGCGCGCTGACGGCAGCCGTTGACCCGCCTCCCGATCCGCGTCCGGCTGACGCTTCCGTTCGCGTTCGCGATGTTCGTCGTGCTCGCCGCGCTCGGGGCGTTCATCTACATGAGCGTCGGCTCGGCCCTCCTCACCACCGCCGACCAGGCGCTGCGTGCGCAGGGGACCGAGGCGACATCGCATCTCGACGAGCAGGGCCCGCTCCTCGACCGCGATTCGGCTGCCGCCGGGATCGGCGAGATCGTGACAGCTGGCGGATCGCTTCGTAACTCCTCTCCCGGGAATGCCCCGCCCCTCCTCGACGCCGCCACGCGCGCGCATGTCATCGGCGGAGGAACGGCCCTCTTCACCACCGAGATCACCGGGCTCAAGGGCCGATGGCGAGTGCTCGCTGTCCCGGGTCGAAGCGACGAGGAGCCGGTCGCGGTCGTTGTTGCCCGCTCGCTCGGGTCACGCGACGAGACGCTCGACCACCTCCGCCACTGGTTCCTCTTCTCGGCCCCGGCCGCGCTGCTCCTCGCAACGCTCGGCGGGTACCTGCTTGCCGCCGCGGCGCTTCGCCCCGTCGAAGCGATTCGGCGTCGAGCCGCCGCGATCTCACCCAAGACGCCCGGGCAGCGGCTCCCTGTGCCGCCGGGCGGCGACGAGCTCTCACGGCTCGCCGAGACGCTCAACGAGATGCTCGCGAGACTCGAGTCGGCCTTCGAGCACGAGCGGCGATTCGTCTCGGATGCCAGCCACGAGCTACGGACACCGCTCGCCCTGCTCCGAACAGAACTCGAGCTCGCGCTCCGTCGAGAGCGAACGCGAGACGAGCTCGAGGACGCGCTTCGATCGGCCGCCGAGGAGACCGAGCGTCTGACGCGACTCGCCGAGGATCTCCTGCTGATCGCGCGGTCAGACCAGGGGTCGCTACCGGTCAGGGCGCAACCCACACAGACCCGGACGATCCTGACGGCAGTCGCTGAACGGTTCGCTGGCCGTGCCCGCGAGCTCGGCAGGACGATCGAGGTCGAGCGCCCCGGGGATGCCGTCGTCACCGCCGACCCGGAGCGCCTCGAACAGGCCCTCGGTAACCTCGTCGACAACGCGCTCGTCCACGGCGCAGGTGCCGTACGGCTCGCAGTCGTGACGTCGCCGACTGGCATCGAGCTCCACGTGCGCGACGAAGGAACAGGCTTTCCGTCAGGGTTCGCAGCTCGCGCGTTCGACCGCTTCAGCCGCGCCGACGAGGCCCGCGGCCGCGGCGGAGCAGGGCTCGGTCTCTCGATCGTTCGAGCGATCGTCGAGGCCCACGGTGGGACCGTCGGGATCGGATCCGGAGGGTCGGGCGGGGGCGACGTGTGGCTCTCGCTTCCCCTGCCGCCCGGCTAGAGCCGCTACCCGCCTATCTGAGGAGAGGTGCTGGTAGTCCGGCGAGCCACTCCAGGTGCCTCCCCACATCCAGCCCTGACCGGCGAAGGCCGCGATGACGACGGCCCACCTCCTAGGGGGCGAGCGTGCTTCCGATGATCCTCCACCGCCTCCAGCCGACCGTGTTGGCCCACCTTGCTGCCGTCGCGGTCACGGCCACCTCGTCGGCCTGACGCCGCGCAGCCTCCAACGTCGTGACTACGATCACAACGTGAGCGGCGTTCGCCCATCCGCCTCGTTCAGTGCCACCCTTCGGGTGCATCTGGACGACCGCCCCGGGGCGTTCGCCGACGTCGCCCGCGCGATCGGCGACGCGGCCGGGAGCCTCGGCGCGATCGACCTCGTCCGGGTCACGCAGGGCAAGAAGATCCGCGACGTCACGATCGACGCATCGAGCGCCGAGCACATCGAACGGGTCGTCGAAGCAGTCCGCGGCGTCGCCGGCGTCGAGGTCGAGCACGTCTCCGACCGGACGTTCCTGCTCCATCTCGGCGGAAAGATCGAGATGGCCTCCAAGTCGCCGCTGAAGACCCGCGACGACCTCTCGATGGCGTACACCCCCGGCGTGGCGCGCGTCTGCACCGCAATCGCCGAGGACCCGAGCAAGGTCTGGAACCTGACGATCAAGCAGAACACGGTCGCCGTGGTCAGCGACGGTACCGCCGTCCTCGGGCTTGGCGACATCGGCCCCGAGGCTGCGATGCCCGTGATGGAGGGCAAGGCGATGCTGTTCAAGGAGTTCGGACACGTCGATGCCTGGCCGATCTGCCTCGCAACCAAGGACACCGAGGAGATCATCGCCGCCGTCACCGCGATCGCGCCTGGCTTCGGCGGGATCAACCTCGAGGACATCTCGGCACCGCGCTGCTTCGAGATCGAACGCCGACTTCGCGAGACGCTCGACATCCCGGTCTTCCACGACGACCAGCACGGCACCGCGATCGTCGTGATCGCAGCGTTCCTCAACGCGCTTGCCGTTGTTGGAAAGCGCCCCGAGGACGTCAAGGTCGTCCTCACCGGTGTCGGCGCTGCCGGCGTCGCGACGACCGACATGCTCCTCTCAGCCGGTGTCAAGAACATCATCGGCTGCGACCGCCACGGTGCGCTCTACCGGGGCGGCCCCGATCTCGGCGAGTCGAAGAACGCCTACGCGGAGCGCACCAACCCCGACAACTTCTCTGGTACCCCGGACGAGGCGCTCGCCGGGGCAGACGCCTTCATCGGCCTCTCAGGGCCGGGCGCCGTCTCCCGCGAGGGGATCGCGACGATGGCGGACGGCGCGATCGTCTTCGCGATGTCGAACCCGACGCCCGAGGTGATGCCGGAGGAGATCGCAGGACTCGCCGCCGTGATCGCGACCGGGCGCTCCGACTATCCGAACCAGATCAACAACGTGCTCGCCTTCCCCGGCGTCTTCCGCGGCGCGCTCGACGTTCGGGCGACGACGATCAACGAGGAGATGAAGCTTGCTGCAGCGCAGGCGATCGCCTCGGTCGTCAAGCCCGACGAGCTGAGTGCCGAGTACGTGATCCCGAGCGTGTTCAACCGCGACGTCGCACCTCTTGTCGCAGCTGCGGTCGCTGCGGCAGCGGAGGCGACAGGTGTCGCTCGTCGTCACCGCCAGCCCGGCCAGACCGGCTGACACGCGCTCATGCTCAGCGACGGGTGAGGCCGCGATCGCCTGGCCTCACGACCTCTTTCTGAGAGCGGTTCGCGCTAGCGGCGGATTGCCCCCCGCTGCGCGAAGCCCTTCCCGATGAACTTCTTCAAGCCGTTCTGAACTGCCGAGTGGTCGCCGCCCGTGCCGCTCACGAGATCGGCGACGGTCTTACCCTTTGCGGTTGCGTCGGCAGCCAGCGTCTTGCCGGCCTTGAGATCGGCCTGCAGGTCAGAGACGGACATGCCGAGTGCCTAAGAACGTCCCTAAGAATCTCTGATGCTCGTGCTCGCGAGCAGAAAGCCGAGCTCCTCGAGGAGCGGGCCAGCCTCGCTCTCGACCTCCGCAAGCTGCTCCGGCGTGAGATCGACCGCGAACCTGCCGATCGAGCGGTCGTGCACCTCCGAGAAGGCGGAGATGAACGGCTCGGCCGGTGCACCGAGATGCGCCGCGACGGCCTCCGCGGTCGCACGCGGGTCGGCGACGAGCGAGGCGTAACGCACCTCGAGAACACGATCGCTGACCGAGCGTGCCGTGCTCACGTATGTCCGCCACGCCCAGGCGGCACGCCGGGCGTCGCTCGCCTGGCTGAACTCGACCGCCCGTGTCGGGTCAACCCAGAACCGCGCGTCGGAGCCGTACGTCGCCCGCGCATCGTCGCCGCCGTCCCGGTTCGCGTTCAGCCAGCCCCGCTCTAGCAGCGAGCAGACGACATCGCGGCCGTCGCGGACGACATGGACGGCGCGGGCCTCGGGGTAGGCTCGGAGTGCAGCGGCGAGCACGAATGCCGTCTCCGGGGTCTGCTCAACACCTCGGGCCCCCCGGGCAAGCGAGAGGAGCCTGACACGCTCAAGGATCCGGCGGATCTGCGAGGCGGCCTGTGGAACGGGCATCGCCGCAAGCTCCGGGATGGCGGCCTTGAGCGGCGTCACCTCGGTCAGGTCGATGAATCCGGGCGCGCTCCCGATCGCTCGGGCGAGAAAGGTCGTCCCGGAACGGGGCGAGCCGACCACGAAGACGAGCCGTTCCTCGCGACGCATGAGCCGCACACGCAGGTCGCGTGTACCGGTGCGTCGGATGACTCGACGTGCCGAGGCGAGGTAGAGCGGTATTGCGGCGAGCAAACGCCTCCGGTTAGCCAATCTTGACCGTGTTGCAGACATTCGGGATCACGCAGCTCGACGACGAACCCGCGGTTCCGACCGCAAGACCGACCGCACGCAGATGCTTCGTTGTGTCGAAGGCAAAGATGACAGCACCGACCACGACGTTGTACTCGACGGGCGTGCCGTTGCGGTACACCGCGACCGATCGGCCGGCCGACTTCCAGTGGCGCAGGAATCGCGTGAGCGTGGTGCCGCGAACGTCGCCCTGCACCGTCTTGAACGGGCCGCTGAAGCGCATCTCCGAGATGACCGTCGAGCTCCCAGACTTGAACGTCGCGGTACCCCAGGCATCGGTCGCCTTGAGGCTGCGGCTCCAGAGCATCTCGACCTGCGTGGTTGACTCGAGCCGACCGATGTAGTCGGGGATCCCCCAGACCGCGGTGTAGGCGGACGCCCGCACGCCGACCCGGAGCACGCCGACCGACGCACGCGCGATGTTCACGCCGACGGTCTTCGGCGGGACGTTCGAGTGCGTCTTCGCCGCAGCGTCAGCAGCGGCGAGCGAGGCCGACGCCGGTCCACAGCAAGACAGGGAAGCAACTACCAGTGCCGCCCGCGCCGTAGAGAACCGCAACATCACGCCCGTCATCCCTCCTCATGTCTTGCCGACGCCCACCTCAGCGGGCCCCTGTCACCCTCGTTACTCATTATCCACTTTCGCACACACACCGAGCGGAAGCCGCGCCGTTCCGTGTGTTTAACCACCCTGCATTGCAGGTCTATTCGACACTGAGTGTCCCGTACATTCCGCATCTCCGGAGCGATGCCGGTGCCGTTTGCGATCAGCGACGGGGATGAACAACATATCGCCCGGCACGTGCCTCGACCTCGACATCCAGGCCGAAGCAGACGCTCAGGTTCGCGTGGGCTGAGACCACACCCGCAGCGCTACACTCGGACCGATGCGTCTGATTGTGGTCACCCTCGCGACAGGGTTCCTGCTCGGCCCGCTCGCCGCGACCGCCGCAGCGGCGACGGCCAGGTCGGACAAGCTCAGCCCCTCGGAGGAGACCTGGGTCAAGCCGCTCCTCACCCTCTGGAACACGATGAACGGCGACCTCAAGGTGATCGGCGCGCAGGCGGCCGCGAAGAACGCGCTCGTACCCGGCACGAAGGACAACCTCGCGCTCATCAAGACGCTCGCCGCGATGGCCACGTGCTCGAAGACGGTCGCCAAGGCCGGCCCGCCGCCGTCGCAGCGGCTCAACGAGTTCGAGAACTCCCTCTCCACCGCCTGTGTCGTGCTCGGCAAGGGGGCACACGAGATCGCCCAGGGCATCGGCGCGATCCAGAAGAACCAGGGCGCGACCGCCTCCAATCTGTTCAAGGATGCAACGACGCAGCTACAGCGCGGAACGGCACAGCTCGCAGCCGCCCAGAAGCAGCTGGTCGGTCTCGGCGGCTCGGGCTTCGCCGCCTAGCGAAGCGTTAGCGAGGCACAGTCCGGGGCGCTCGAGTTGCCCGCCCTGTCGGAGCCGACCACGCAGAACGACAGCTTCCCTGGCTTGAGCGACGCGGCCGGCTTCCACGCGAGGGTGTAGACCTCGCGTGCCTCGACGGCATGCACCGCCGACTCGAGCGTCGCGATCACCGTCGTCCCGCGAAGCACCCGCACGGTCGCTCCGGCGCGGCGGCTGTTGTCGTTCAGCGTGTAGCGAAGGACGCCGTGCTTGCCACGCGTGAGGGTGCTCGCGAGGGCGTTCACGGTCGGCCTCTTCACGTCGGCCGCCGTCGCTGTCGCAACCGTGCGGGCAGGCGAGGTGAACGTCGTCACCGGCTGCGTCGACGTCGAGCCGAGGAGCGGGAAGGAGAACGCCACGGTGTCGTCCTTCGGGTCGATGTCGGACGGGGCCGAGACGACCGTTGCGGTCGCGGTGAGGTTTGAAAACGCGGTCACCTTCAGGTCGATCCGCACGGTGTCGACGTAGCTAGCCGGGAAGAAGTCGAGGTCGCAGCGCACCGTCTGGGCGTCGGTCGAGACGCAGCCCTGTCCGCGCGTCACCTGGCTGCCGAAGTAGGAGAGTCCCGGGGAGAGCGCGAGCGTGACCGTCGAGTTGAACGATCCGCCGCCCTTGTTGACCAGTGAGACGATGATCGAGAACGCGTCGCCCACGTTCCGGGGGATCGGCGTCGCAGAGGCGCTGAGGAGCAGGTTCGGCGGCGGCTCCGAGCTGCCACCGCCACCGCCACCGCCACCCGCGGCGGCGAGGACGGGAGCGGTCGCGGCAGACGTCGCAGCCGTCGAGCCGCCGGCGTTGCTCGCGACAACGTCGACACGCACGGTCTGTCCCACGTCGCTCCCATCGAGCGTGTAGCTTGACGTCGTCGCGCCCGAGATCGAGACGCACGCGGGGCTGCAGCGCTTCCACTGGTACGCAAAGGTTGGAGTGACGATGCTCGTCCAGGTGCCGGGCGAGGCGACAGTCAGCGTCTGCCCGCCCTGG
>Ga0194048_10000045_pt1 | contig 53708 bp, 54 predicted proteins | sample JunL225m_MetaG_FD_161685 | JGI IMG/M metagenome (GOLD analysis project Ga0194048, IMG submission 161685) | Anoxic zone freshwater microbial communities from boreal shield lake in IISD Experimental Lakes Area, Ontario, Canada - Jun2016-L222-5m | ecosystem: Environmental > Aquatic > Freshwater >...
GTAGAAGTCCGTTTGTATAGAAAAACCCAAGTGGGAGGTTGACCCAGCTCGTCAAAGCATTATGGAGCGTTCGTCTATCGGTTAGGATCCCGGATTTTCACTCCGGTAAGAGGGGTTCGACTCCCCTACGCTCTACCAAGTTTGCTCGCATGAACTAATATGGAAGTTGCCCTGATAGAAAACTTAAAGCGGGGCTATGTAGGTATCGATCCCTACTGCGAGCAATACAATATGATCCTATACGCATCTGGTGAGGCGACCCCGCTGTCTACGGGGTGAGGAGGGTTCGATTCCCTTTAGGATCGCCAATACGCTGCTTTAGCAAATGTGGTCATTGCGCCGGACTGAAAATCCGATCAACTTGGTTCGATCCCAAGAGGCAGCACCAGTAATGGGCAAATGTGAGGGGAATGGCTAACAGATGGCGGGCTCGCAAGAGGTCTGTTAGAACGGGTTCAAGTCCCGATTTGTCCACCATAATACGGACCGTTAGCTCAGTTGGTTAGAGCGACCGCCTCTTAAGCGGTATGTCCGCAGTTCAAATCTGCGACGGTCTACCATATACTCTCATCGTTTAATGGTTAGGACGCTGGGTTCTCAACCCGGAAACGAGAGTTCAATTCTCTCTGGGAGTACCATTAGTTGATCTGGATACACAGGCCGGTGGAGATACCGCTTTAGAAAGTGTGTCGCAATGCCAGACAACATTCGAGACAACACGTGAGTCTTAGCCGATTTTAGGGAGTCATAGCAGTGGGTTCTGCATAGAAAGATCCAAACTTTTGGTAAGGGTTCGAGTCCCTGACGCCCGCCATAATAACGCCTCCGTAGCTCAACTGGATAGAGCGGCGGTCTTCGAAACCGTAGGTTGGGAGTTCAAATCTCTCCGGGGGCGCCATTAATCAGCAGCAGGGTCTGTTATAACAATGGTATTTCCGCGACGCATGATATTGTTCTCAGTTTCTAGGTCATCTAGATTAAATGGTTGTGTTGTCAGATCATATAGTTGAGGGAAGTTCTTCTTTAAGAATGGTTGATTGGACTTAGCAAAAACTTTTTTTATAACAGTTCCCATATGCTTCGATGTGGGCTTGGGATCTATGTATTTCGTAAAGATTGAATCGTCTTCTATTGGCTGCAATTGTTCCATTCTAACTGCATAAGCAGTGGCGCTTAGTTTAATCATCTTACCTCTTAACTTGGGAACGAATGGATTGGACTGATTGGCCATGATGTAGTTTAGATATTGCTTATATCCCACATCATCATGTGAGAATATTTTTAACACATAGTTAAATTTAGGATTTTCGTAAACTGCGGCATAGATACCGTGACCAGCTGGTCTCCATCCTAACTTTTTCAACTGTTTAGAAAGATTATCAAATTCAGCAGGAGAATAAGAATTATCCCAGATGTCATCAGGCTTTGCTGCAAATGTTTGTGCAGCTTTAAATGCTGGATGCTTTTTTGCACCTACTAGTTCACTTATTCTCATATGTTTATTTATTTGCTGTCTTAGTGTAATGGAAGCACAGGAGTTTGTGGAGCTCCTAGCACAGGATCGATACCTGTAGGCAGTACCACTTGACAACGGTTAGATAAATGTATATAGTAACAACATGGGGAAGCGGCGCAGTTGGAGAGGCGCGGAGGACTGTAAATCCTTTCTGTACGGTGAGTTGGTTCGAATCCATCTTTCCCCACCATTAACCCCCAGGCGGGCTGGACGACTCTGAATCGTTCCAACAGAAAAAGCCTTCCTGATAGCAAAGGGTACAACTCGGCAGCTTAATAAGCGGAGCCCTTTGCTTCTTATACGCACCGGTACCAAAATGGGAATGGGGCGGTCTGCAAAACCGCTGCGAAAGTGGAGTAGGTTCGATTCCTACCCGGTGCTCCATTATTGCCGCCAGGGAGGTCTTGGCGATTTCACTGCTCTCATAAGGCAGATAACCAGGTTCGATGCCTGGTGGCGGCACCATAGCTAACTATGAACATGGATAACTTTTGCCCAGCACCTTGGATGTCTATGTTCTGTCAAATTGATAGAATTAGCGTATGTTGTGCCAATGGTGATAATCTTAAAATGTCACCCAACGAATTTAGATCCAGTGACTATCTAAGTAATCTAAAAGCACAGTTTTTAGCAGGCGAAAAACCTAAAAGCTGTAATGGATGTTGGACTCGAGAACAAGCCAATCTTATAAGCATAAGGTCACACTACAAGAATAACTTTCCAAAATATACTCGTGAGTTTTTCAATGAGCACACTGAGTTGCCTGTTGAACATATGGAATTACGCACCAGTAACTTATGTAATTTCCAATGTAGAATGTGTCATCCAAAAAATAGTGTTGAAATTGCCAGAGAATTTGAAGATAACACTGAACTTCAGAAATACTTTAAACCACAACCAAGCTCCATTATGGAAACTACCTCAGAGGATTGGAGTGAGATATTTGATATCAGTTTGGAAACAAAGCGTTTGTTTTTAACAGGTGGTGAGCCTCTTCTTATAAAACAGTATTACGATTTGTTAGATCATTTAATATTAAACAACAGATGCGAAACAACAGTATTGGATATCTACACCAACTGTAGTGTATACAATCCTAAATTTATGGATCGCATTGCTCAATTTAAAAGAGTAAAATTTAACCTTAGTATTGATGCTGTTGGTAAGGTTGCAGAGTACCAAAGATATGGCACAGTTTGGAATACTGTCGAGGAGAACGCTTTAAAGTTTTGCAGTTTTCCTAATATATTTCCCGCAATACAAACTACAATAACTGCATACGCAGTACTGGGAATTTCCTCACTTGCAGATTTTTATTTGCAAATGTTAGAAAAAAATAGTAAAATGCAATTCATGGTACATGTGGCATACAATCCTAAAGGTATTAACCATATGAACCTACCTATTGCCTTAAAGGAACAAGCAATAGAACAAATTGATTTGGCAGTGTCAAAATTAACGGCAAAGCCATTTGATACAGTGCGTGGTGAATTTCAATCAATTAAAAAACAACTACTGAACAATACAGATACAGATGTTGATTTTATTCACTTGACTAGAACATACGATCAATCAAGAAATCAGAAGTTTGAAGACGTTTTTAATTTCAAGCTTTACTAATAAGTTAAATAGTTTATCCGTGTGTGGCTCAGCTTGGTAGAGCATCTGGTTTGGGACCAGAGGGTCGGGAGTTCGAATCTCTCCACACGGACCATCATTATCGGTGTAGTGTTAATGGTTAGCACGATGGTCTCCAAAACCACAAGTCTGGGTTCGAATCCTAGCACCGGTGCCAAAATAAAGTTTGACTTTTGTCAAATGAACATATATAGTAATAATAAGTTATGCGGGATTAGCTCAGTGGTAGTAGCGTCTGCTTTACACGCAGAATGTCGGGAGTTCGACCCTCTCATCCCGCACCACTTATACCAGTGCCTTTATAGCTCAGCTGGTAGAGCAACTGATTTGTAATCAGTAGGTCCCGAGTTCGATTCTTGGTGGAGGCACCAGAGCCCGATTAGCTCAGTTGGTAGAGCAACTGATTAGTAATCAGTAGGTCGGCGGTTCGAATCCGTCATCGGGCACCATTTCTTTTTATTGCGGGGTAGAGCAGTCCGGTAGCTTGACAGCCTCATAAGCTGTAGGTCGTTGGTTCAAATCCAACCCCCGCTTCCAATTATATCATATGTGCTTTAAGTAAACTCTTGAGTATAGGATCTTCACCATATCGCATTACAGCATACTCAACATCCAGTATTAGATCCTTTAGTACAACATCAAACCATTCGCCATTGGTCTTATGCATCTTAAGATGACGATGTATGACAGTTTCCAGAAGTTTTGTCTTGCAAATATCAGTAGCTTTGCTATAATGCAACTGTAATGGAAATGGGTAGCCAGTTTGAAGGCTCTTTAGTCTTTTGGCAGGATCTCGACTAATCCCTACCTTGTAAGGTGGATTATCACTGCCTATAACATAGATGTAACTGACTGACATAGTGGTATTATTTATGGTCTACCACGTGTTATAATTAATATAAAGGATGGCAGTAATGTTGCTTTGGTTTCTTATTATTATATCCGTTAATTCCAATGGCACTGTTAATGCAGCTTTGGAATACCCAACCAGCTATCGATTCAATAGTGAATCACATTGCGAAACAAACGGTCGCAAGAAGGTTAATGAACTACAAATGGAATTGGGTACAAAAAACAGTAAACTGTTTTACATCTGCAAACCACTTGATGTCAAGGAAGTAGCCAAGATGTTACCCCCAAGTTAAATAAAATATGGCAAAAAAACTTACGATATTAGGCAAAGGAATGGCTGGTAGCTACACTGCCAGCCATTTTGCCAGACACAGTGATCTTGAAATTGATCTATACTTTGATCCCAATACTAGAGTACAATCTATAGCACTCAGTGGCAATATTAATTTGCCCATTGCCATGGATAAAAATGCTCGAATTAATTACTCACATTTGCCATTATTTGATGGCACATTTAAAATGGGTGTAACAAAGTTGAACTGGGGCAATGGCGAGCCACTTGGAAGTTGGTTTCGTCCAGGTATAACATCCTATCATTTTTCAGGGGAAGGGTTGCAGAACCTAATACTTGATCAACTGGGCAACAGGATAAATGTTATTCCGCAACGTGTGGACATTAACGATATTGATTCAGACTTTATAATGGATTGCACTGGCAAACCCACTGATCCTGATAAATTGATATACCTTAATGAAAAGGAAGATAGTATTCCTGTTGATAGTGTATTGATTATTGATTGTCCATGGGATTTTCCAATTTACAATACTACGCATTCCGTCGCAAGACCATATGGATGGGTATTTGCTATACCATTAGCCAGTAAGATGAGCGTTGGATATCTATATAACAAAAGCATTAATACACTCGACGAAGTTAAAGAGGATATAAAGGAAGTCTTTAAGCAACTCGCAATTACTCCCGGTGATAAATCTGTTTCTTTTAGCTTCGATAGCTATTACCGAAAACAGAACTTTACAGGCCGCATTGCTTATAATGGGAATCAGTCTGCTTTCCTTGAACCACTTGAGGCAACATCAATTTGGTTAATGACTTTCAATCAGTTGGAGGCAATGGAAGTGTGGCTCAATAACAAACCCATTGATGAGGCAAATAAGCTTTATCAATCCAAGGTTGCAGGTATTGAAACCTGTGTAATGTTGCATTACTTTGCTGGTAGTATATTTGACACTGACTTTTGGCGCTTTGCCAAAGAACGATCTGAAAGACATATGCGTAATGCAATTAAAAATCCAGAGTTTCAACTTGCGCTGCGACAGATTGCCACAACCAATTTGAATAACCCTGGTGATGTTGGCATTAATGAAAAATACGGACATTGGGCCATAACAATATGGGGAAACCATTTTAAAAAATGGGGAATCTTTGACAAATTAAAAAAATTATACGTTTGATATCCACAATAAATAAACGCATGTACATAAAGTATTTGGAGTATCCGCCGGTTCCTAATGAACTGCTACCTCCCATTGATCAAATTATTAATAGTAAAAAGATGGATATTCCACATTGTGGCAATGTAGATCCAAATGATGTGTTTAATAGTTTTAGTACAAGAACATTATCAAAAGAACTGGATCATTGGATTACAGACACGTTCAAATGTCAATATTATGCCAACTATCAAATATTAATTGGCAATAATCCTATCCATATTGATTTGCAACATTTTCCAGGAGCTAGAATAGTTGCGTTTAACTATCTACTGGATCAGGGTGGCGATAATGTTATAACAACTGTATATGACAAAGATCATGCAGTATTACAATCGGAGAGAATAGATCTACACCGTTGGCATATGTTAAGAACAAGCATGCCACATAATGTCATGGGAATAGAGCCTGGAAAAATTAGAGTTGCATTAAGTGTAACACCCATAATGCATCCCAAAGGCAATAAGAATGCTTGATGAGGAAATCAAAGCGGCTCGCAATGGCTGCTATTATTATAATGGCAAGGTATACTTTCTCAGAGAAGATGCATTTGAGGACATGCTTGCCAATAAAGAATATGACAGTAAGTTAAAATTTTTATTCAATGATCATATATTTTCCAAGTTGAATTGGTCCATTGAGCCGGATGTTAATTTGGATATATTGTATAAAATTAGAGCACAGCAACTTAGAGACAAATACAAGTATCTAATATTAGGGTTCAGTGGCGGAAGTGATAGTACTCAAATTTTAGAAACATTCCTCAAGAATAATATTTTCATTGACGAAATTCAAACTGCACACAATGTTAAAATGTCACGTGGCATAGATCAACAAGTGCTAATGTCAGACCCTGATCTAAATTTATTTTTGGAATATGATCTTGCAGTGGAACCCATGCTTAAAAAAGTAAAGCAACTTAGTCCCAATACAAAAATTACAGTCATTGATAGTTCTGACTTTTTGCATCAGGAAATTCAAAAAAAGTCATACAAGTTTTTATCTATTGGCACAGGAAAAGAAAAAGGCATATCTCAGAGACTAACATCAACCATGGGCATTTCCATTGCACAGTATTATCTTTATAAACAACTAAATGTTTTTGAAAGTAAAGACAAGGATAATGTAGCAATTATAAGAGGCATTGAAAAACCACAGTTGTCGGTTGTTGATGGTAATCTAGTATTTCATTTTAATGACTTGTCGTTGTTGTCCATATCACAAATGTTTGCGGGCACACTTGATCCTACCTATACCATGGAAGATTTCTTCTGGTCGCCTGATGCACCACTTATTCCCATAAAACAAAGTCACCTTATTAAAAAATGTCTTGAATCGGATAAAAATTTCCTAACATTTTTTCTGGAACAAAAATCGGAATTCAATGAATATTTCAAAAGTAATAAACTGGAATTGTCAAGACCCAAAGCAATAATGCTTGAGCGTTCATATAATTCCATAATCTATCCAGACTGGGATACACGAACATTTGTTGCCCCAAAATCAACAACTGACATACCTGAGTTGAAACTATATAGTAAGGTAGTGGGGAAGCATAATACATATGGTGCGCTCAAAGATAATTTAAAATACGTGGAATCACATTGGGGGAAACTTACCAATACAAGCCAACTATTAAAGAATCTACAGAGTAGGCCCTACAATTTAGGAGTACTAAATCTAAAATGTTTAACATAAAAACTTTAATACTATCATTGGGATTGTATGCAGCAACACACACTGCTATGGCTGCCGAACAGGTAGTTATATACTCAAGATTTGTTGCCAATCAAGAATTTGGTATCATGAATCAATTCATTGCCGATGAACTTAATAAGATGCAAACAGATTATGAATTTAGAACCGCAGTGATTGCCGGTTCACAAGGCATTGCGGCTGAATTGAGGGCATTAGCAGCCGTAAAAGAAGGTAAAAAAGTTCTTGTCGCTGGGACAATTAGTAACTTTACATTTAATAGATATTTTAATCCTGAAACACCCAATCAACCAAACGTATTTGAGCCTGTGATTAACTTGGTGAGTCTTCCCGCTGGAATTCTTGTTAGTCCATCCAGCAATATTAATTCAGTGGATGAATTAGTAAGCTATTTGAAAAGTAAGCCTGTAGCGTATAGAGCAACCAGTCTTGGTGCTATAAGTCATACATTTTTAGATTTAGTTTTTAGAAAGTACAAGGGTATAACAAATGTCAAGGATCTACAATATCCAATTAAAGAGATACCGCGTAACATACTAACAGGTGAAGCAGATTATACACTGTCGTCAATTGAAGGAAATGACCAATTGCTTAAGCCTATACTGATAACCAGTGGCGTAAAAAATAAAAAATATGCAAATATACCAACGGCAGATTCAGTTGGTATGCCGGATCTGTTACCAGTTACGGCTTCTTTATTATATGTGCCAGTTGATCAACCCAAGTTATCAATTGATCTAAAGGATATGCTTCTTAAAATATGCCAAAACTCTAAATTTAGTGAACTAGCAGATAAATTTGATATGGATAGAGATTGTGTCATTGATGGGCAACAGTTATCTGATACAATGAATAAGCATCAAAATTTTATTTTAAAGTACAAAGATTAATAATTTAAACTCAAGCCAAATAAAATACTATGACGGTTATTGTTGGATCTATTAAATCCCTCGTGCCAAGAATCATGCATATTAGCGGCCAGCCAACCTTTCCCCCATCCTGTAGTCATTCTAATGGGGTTATTGTAATGCTGGTCTGTGTAAAATATAGTGCTTTGCTGTGGATCATCTCCTGTAATTAGATAACACATACCGGCAGCAACAAGCATACGACTATCAAGATGTATTGCAGTATTATGCCCTGGCTTGTCCAGCACTGGAGTACAGATTGTTTTGGTGATGTTTTTCATTTCATTTGGGGACTTGGCCCAATAGCCAGCAAACAATGGCTCTGAATATAGAACATCAACTATTGTATTTTTAAATTCAACAGTGAAAAAATAATCAACTAATGACTTAAAAGCTGGATCCTTGACAGAATTTAATACGGATCTTAAATTAAAATCAGTCTGTCCATATGCAACTTCATTTGTTACCCAATCCTCATTGGTAATATCAAATTTTGGTATGTTAAAATCAACTTCAAATACAAAATCACGCTGCTTATTAAATGTTAACATCCAATATTTATTGGGGCAAAATGTTCTAAATAAATATTGCAAGTGGAATACATTTTTTGCTTTACTGCTTGGACGTTATTGATTTATTGGACACATAGGCTTGCTCATGTGATTCCCATAATGAACTCGTGGCATAGAGATCATCACAGTCAAGTGTCAAATGGTACCTATAAAGGACTACACTGGACAAACCTATTTTTGTTTTTTGATAGTTGGCGTAGTACCGCAGATCAATGGGCAACTGAAGTTGTCCCCACACTACTTTTTGCCGCCATTACAGATGAATGGTGGATTGTTGCTTTTTATTATATATGGGCAGCATTTATTCAAGAAGCGATAGAACATAATCACACATTTAACATATACCCATTTTTAACAAGCGGACAATGGCATCTAATTCATCACGAAAACAATGAAAAAAACTTTGGAGTATTTGTTCCCATATGGGATATATTGTTTGGGACCTATGAGACAGTAAATGACAACACATAATAATTGGATGACGCATAACTTAAGTGAACGTTTCAATAACAAAAATGAACCTTTTGTTGTTGACCTACATCCCTATCAATTTACATCAATGAATTTTAGCGAAGCTTCTGATTACACCGCCAAGCTAATATATCAAAAATATTCCAAAATATTCTTAAGTTTTAGCGGAGGATTGGATAGTGATTATGTGTTTCATGTGTTTAAAAGGAATAACATACCGTTTGATCCTATAATTGTTAAAACATCAGGCAATGCACTTGAAATGAAGTATGCGTTGCACACATGCAAAAAATTTGATGTGACTCCCATAATTTTAACTTTGGATGACCATGAATACTTGTCTTTCCTTGATTTACAAGTAATTGGGGAAATATCTGGCAGTGGTCTTTGTGCAATTCCTGGAATATTTGCATGTGAATATGCCAAAGCAAATTCCGGTATTTGTGTTATTGGCGAACATATGATTGACAATGATGATGAATCAATATTTCCTGGCATGAACGAATGGGATTTTTACAATGAGGTCTTTGTGGGTGAGGAGCACAATGTTCCATTTTTCAATTATACTGTTGAGCTTACAAATGCCATGCTAGAATCCATGAACAATGATACAATTGATGAATGGAAACATAAGCTTTACAATCTAACATATAGACCCATTATTGATTACCAATTTGATACAAAGTTTCAAATGATAAAGTATACCATGTTTAAAAAACAAAAACAAAGACCAGTGAATCACTTTGATCCAGGGAGTAAAGAACAGCTACTATCATTGTTTAGTAGGTTTAAAATTGATAAATAATTCAGTAAAGGATTAACTGCCATGAGTTTTGCTTACACATTGATTCAAACAGTACAAAAAACATCAGACAAGGGTTGGACTGCTGTTATAATGGGTAATATTACCAATACATATAGTTCAACTGTTGATTCAAGAGATGATCTTTGTTCTAATAGACCCGAAACATTAGCAAAGGCAGTTTCAGATTTTATGCTTGTATTGGATCCACCTCAGTTTCCTGTAAATTTTGATGGTAAACCTTGGGAATTCAAAAAACTTTGGGATAGACGCTGGGTAGATGACAATACCTTACAATTTTTAAATTATTTTGACTCACTACAAGATGCTCAAAATTGGTATCTAAATTGGTTTTCCAGACCATTTGTTCCATACACATCAGGATATTATAATACAAGTTGGCAGATTGTTGATGGTGAAGGCAACCAACATCCCTTGCCTGAAATTACTTTTGAATGGAAACGTTCAAAAGAATTTGTTGATCCTGAATTTACCCCAGGATTGAATCCCAATTTAATTTAATTGACATTTATAAAAAGACATATATAATGACATAATAGTTCGTTTCCCGATAGCTCAGTTGGTAGAGCATTCGACTGTTAATCGAATGGTCCTAGGTTCGAGTCCTAGTCGGGGAGCCACTAAGCGGGTATGATGTAATGGCAGCCTGAAACCTTGCCAAGGTTTACGCAGCGGTTCGATTCCGCTTACCCGCTCCACTTTTATAGGATTCGCCACAACCACTACGTTGGAATCAGATGGGAGATGGTCACCTGTCCCAAAGTATGTTGTGCCTCTTGTACATTGTTGTTATGACCGAAACAATGTATCGCAGGATGAGGGCGCTACTATCGAGTAGCAGGCTGGCGGAGTGGTTGAGACCCACAACTTAATTCACTTAGGTTTAGCAACGTCATCGGTAGCCTCCCCGCAAGGGAGGTTTTCTATTGATCAAGTATTTGACAGCATAATTACTGCTAAGGAAGGCTTTTCAATGATTAATCAACAGTACAACATCGCACAGAGAATTCTCGCCGAACTACAGAAAGACGCAAACAGAGTCGTATTTGAAACCAAGCGTGGTCCAATGACAGCTGGTAGGTTTGCCAACATGATCATCAGCTTTGGCATCCATCTACAGCATCGCGGGGTTGTTCAAGGCAGCGTTATTGGATTAGACTGTGTACATGGACCTGTTGGATTTGCACTGACATTAGCATCAACATTGAATGGTGCCACATGGGTAAATGTGAACAAAGCAATACTTAATGCCAAGTTACATATGGACATTGTTGTACATAACACTCCAAAAGAGATTATCGGAGCAAATGTACATAAGATTACACCAGAGTGGTTTAAAGCTCCAGAAGGATTTAAGCCTCCAGTCACATTCCCCGGGTATAAGACAGAAGATGATATCTGGATGGTTGCTCAGAGCAGTGGCACAACTGGCAGTATTAAGTTCATGCCAATTACCTACAAGCAGTGGTTTGCTAGAGCAACTGACTTAGAACGTCGTAAGGTACGCTTCCCTGGCAAGCACGGCCAGTTCTGTAGCTTGTTTCATCCATTAAAAAGTACAAGCCAAAGCGATGTGCAAGCAGCCGTGCTAAATGGCACTAAGGTACTTCTAACATTTCCATCATACGATGATATGCGAACAGTTAAAGATCTCGTTGTAATGGGATCACTTAGCCAGATGGAGTTTACAATTAAGGATGCTGCTGAGCCTACTACACCAATCGATACTTCAATCAATTTAAATGGCAGCGCAGTAAGCGCACAGCAGATTGATCGCTTCCTAAGATACTTCAAGTCAGTATGGGTTGAGTATGGCGCAACTGAGACCACAAAGACGGCAATGAAGCCCATCACAGAAGCAGGCACATACAACGGATCAGTTGGCGCTATCTTACCAGGTACTGAGTATCGCATTATTGACGATGAGGGTAACGATGCAGAAGAAGGGCAGTTGCTATTAAAAACTGAGGGAATGATCACTGGCTATATCAACGAACCAGAACTAACAGCAGCACACTTTATTGATGGATGGTTCTACACGGGAGACATTGCTTCATATATCAATGGCGAATTGTTTCTCAAAGGTCGTCAGTCTGATAGTTTAAATATTGGTGGTGTCAAGATTGACCCTGCCAAGATTGATGCTGTACTCAAAGAAGTACCAGGTATCAAGGATGCTATAACATTTCAGAATCCAGAGTTTCCCACATACAATCAATTACAGGCATTGATTGTCGCTGATGGTGATCACAAGATAATTGGGGATGCCGCTGCCGCTGCCATGATGGAAAAATTTGGAATTACACGCTTACCACGTAGAGTGTTCTTTGTCAATAGCATTCCACAGAACGAGAATGGCAAACCTATGCGTAAGGAAGCAGCAGAGTTAGTTAAAGGGAAGGAGCCTGTTGTAATCATCAATTATAAGCCACAGGGTAAAGAATGATAAATCAACAATTTAACATCGCTTTTGACCTGTTTAAGTTTCTCAATGAGAACCCAACACATATCTGTTTTGAAAGCGATCATGGCACAGTTAAAGGCAAGGAATTTGCCAATTTAATAACTGTGTTTGGCTTACAGTTACTAGTGCGTGAAGTAAAGCCCCGTGAACTAATAGGGTTAGATATTGACGATCCCATCATTGCTCATGTCATGACACAGGCAATAACTGCTATCGGTGCCAGTTGGATCAAGATATCACAGCAAGCATTGGAAGCAGAGTTACCAATTAAGCATGTGATATACAATACCAAGCGCATGTATCATGGTGCCAGTGTTCATAAGATTGATCAGTCTTGGTTTAAGGAACCTAATGGTCTCACAAATGACATGCGTATACGTGGCTACAAAGATCCTGATGATATTTGGATGATTGCTCAGAGCAGCGGGTCGACTGGTCTACCTAAATTTATTCCCATCACATATAGACAGTATTGGCATCGTGTGTGGGACATGAACATCAACATGTTTGATCGTCGCATTGAATATTTCTTCACAACATTCATGCCACTAAAGACCAGCGCACAGTATCACACTATCGCCGCCATCGTGAAGAAGATAACAGTATTGGTTGACATGATGCCTGATAAGGTAGTAACATATCCTAAATTATTCATGTTAGGCAGCATCATGCAGACACATAAGTTTGTCGGTCTGTTGGATGAACCCGCAGTACCTTATGATGTTGATAGCGAGTCAGCTGGTGCTGCTATGAGCAAGAAGGACCTCGAGAAGTTCCTAAAGTATTTCAAGATCGTTCAGAGCAATTATGGATCAACTGAAACAACAAGAACATTTCAAAGTCGTTACACAACTGTAGATGAATATGTCGGTGACATTGGCCGAGCATTGTTAGATGATATCGTAGCAGAAATTGTTGATGACAATAATCAACTAGTTGACGTTGATATTGTAGGTAGCATCCGTTTGAAAACTACACCGCGGCATGTCACTGGCTATTACAATGACCCCGAAGAAACTGCTGAGAAGTTTAAGACGGGTTACTTCTACCCAGGTGATCTTGCTCGCAGAGATGCTGCTGGTAAGATATTCATTGCTGGACGTAAGAATTCAGCAATGATCAACATCGGCGGCATTAAGTTGGATCCTGTAACAATCGAAGATGCAGCCCGCAAAGTTCTCGGTCTTAAAGATTGCTTGGTGTTCAAGAACACTGCTATGTCGATGGATCGGCAATTGAATATGTTGGTTGTTGCTGATGAAGATGACAGAGAACGTGTGATGTATGCCATAACTGACAGCATTGCTAAAGAGATGGGTATCAGTCATGTGCCACAAGCACTTTACTTTATCGATTCCATTCCATTAAATGACAATGGCAAGCCGTGGCGCAGTGCTGCGGAAAAGATTGCTGAAAAGTTAGAACCAATTACAATAACACTTGACGAGATTAGATAATTAATATACTATATAGATAATGCGCTTGTGATGGAATTGGTATACATACCAGTCTTAGAAACTGGGTCTTGCAGGTTCAAGTCCTGCCAGGCGCACCATCTATGTACTGCCCTGGTGACGGAATTGGTATACGTATCTGACTCAAAATCAGAGTTTTGGGGGTTCAAGTCCCTCCCGGGGCACCAAGAATACGGAAGAGTGGCCGAGTGGTTGATGGCTCTAGTCTTGAAAACTAGCATACCTGCAAGGGTATCGTGGGTTCGAATCCTACCTCTTCCGCCATTTTATTGGGGATTAGTTCAGTTGGTAGAACGCCAGACTCTGAATCTGGATGTCCGAGGTTCGAATCCTTGATCCCCAGCCAATATTAGGAGAGTGTAATGTTTAAAATTGTTAAGCAAAATAAAAAGCAAGCAATCATAAATGGAGACAATCAAGTTCTCTATACACCTCCACAGTTCATTGCATTTAAAGGATATGATCTTAATAAACTCCTAACTGCAATGAATAAAAAGGGTTATAGAGACATTGAAGATGTTATCGCATTTGAAAGTGGAAAACTCAAGTGACAGAAATTGATTTAACAAAGATACAATTAACTTGGTGCCTGGACATCCTTTCCCGAGTCAAGAATATACTTGATTCAAAAGGCTGGACAGACGATCAAAAACTCGTTAGTATCGATTGGTTAGTAAAGCAAGCACTCAAAGTAGAAAGAGAAGAATGAAACGCATCTTATTGTTGGGCTCAGGTGAACTGGGCAAGGAATTTGTTATTAGTGCAAAACGTCTAGGTTGCTATGTTGTTGCTGTTGATAGTTATGACAACGCTCCAGCTATGCAGGTTGCTGACAGATCAGCAGTTTGTGATATGCTAAACCCAGATGCTCTTAGAAACGTCATTGACTTCTATCATCCAGATATCATCGTTCCTGAAATTGAAGCTATCCGTACTGAAGTTCTTAAGGAGTTTGAGGACAATGGCATCCAAGTTGTACCCAGTGCTAAAGCTGTCAATGCTACAATGAATCGCGATACAATCCGTAACATTGCTGTTGGACTTGGTATCCGTACTGCTAAATTTGCTTATGCTGAAACAGCTGAAGAGCTAATTGAAGCAGCTAAGACTATCGGCTATCCAGTCGTAGTTAAGCCTGTCATGAGTTCTAGTGGCAAGGGACAGAGTGTAGTACAGGATCCCAATGACATCACAAGGGCCTGGATCTATGCCGTCGACAATAGCCGTGGTGATCGCAAGAAGGTTATTGTTGAGGAGTTTATCAACTTCCATACTGAGATTACTGTTCTCACAGTAAAGCAGAAGAATGGTGACGATACTATTTTCTGTAATCCAATTGGCCATGTACAGGAACGTGGTGACTATCAGTACAGCTGGCAAACAGGTATGAGTCTTGACCATGTTCTAACATACCCTCAAATTGATGAAGCAGAACGTATCTCAAAGCTTATTACCGATGAGCTGGGTGGTGCTGGATTGTTTGGTGTCGAGTTCTTTGTAACGCATAATGAGGTTATTTTCAGTGAACTAAGCCCTCGTCCACATGATACAGGCATGGTTACACTTATTAGTCAAAATGTTACAGAGTTTGATCTACATGCAAGAGCTATATTGGGTCTACCAATCCCTGCTATTGAGTATCGTAACGGGGCAAGTGCTGTGGTTCTTGGAGACGACTGGGGGCGTGTACGAACCTATAAGGGCATCGAGCAGGCATTGCTAATAGCACAGGATGTACGCATCTTTGGTAAGGAACACAGTAGACCCTATCGCAGAATGGGTGTAGTATTGGGTAAGAATTTGATGGAAACCAGGGATGCTGCTCATCTCATCAAAGTAATTACCGGTTGACAACTACTCATAGCCTGTTATACTAATAAAGAATTAGGAGACAGGCTATGAAGCTCATTGATGATCGTATTCAAAAGCAGGAAGTGACCGAGATCACTCAAGAGATGGTCCAGAATTTAATTGAAATCCTGGGCGAAGATTATGCTGTCTTCTTAACACAAGCTCAATCCTCATTCCTAACCAAAGAGTTAGGTTCTGTACTCAACAAGTTTTTCGACACTCGAAACAAGTGAGGTAACCATGTTCAATGGAAAAGTAATCGTGTTCGATCTGGACGGCACGATCTGTAACGTCGAGCATAGGCGTCACTGGGTCGCAAGCAAGCCTAAGAACTGGGCTGCTTGGGATGCCGGTCTTCCCAACGACACTCCCAATGAGGAGATCGTTTGGATGCTGAACAACTTTGCTGACAATCCAGTTACTCGCATTGTGCTGTGCAGTGGTCGTGATAGCGGTCTGCGTGAGGCAACTGAGGCATGGCTGAAGAAGCATCATGTCTACTACGATTCTCTGTACATGAGAGCAAGCGGTGACAACCGTAAGGACTCAATCGTTAAGGTTGAGCTGCTGCACGATATCCAGCGTGACTGGGCTTGGCCGTGGTTGTGGGTGGATGATCGACAGCAGGTTGTTGATGCTATCCGTGAGCAGGGCATCCGTGTATTGCAAGTGGCGCCGGGGGATTTCTAATGTCCCTCGGCAAGCTGGAAGTATTGGAGCGTCCTAAATCAAAGTGGCCGTACTGGCTTCTATATCGTTTTAAAGATACTTATTGGCCATATAATCATACTGAAGATCTAAAACATATCTATCTTAAGATAGATCTTCTAACGAATAAAATTCCACATTGTGTCGAAAGGCAATGGGCACAGAACACTGGTGCTAATGGACGCAAGTTTAAGACTCAGTATGGCATTCTATATAAGTTCCTAAAGGAAGAAGACAGACTAATTTTCCTTATGTCACAGGAGACAGACAATGAACTATCATAATTACCAGTTGGTTAAGACGCTGGAAAAAATGGCTGAAGACTGTGGGTTTGAGATCCGTCGTTCCAGCTATGGTGGTGAACATATCAGTCTTATGACTCAGGATAAAGCCACGGCTCTTCCAGTATATGCTCGTAACATCGCACTGTTCACTGGTACTGTCGAAGAGTCAGTATGCTTCCTACAGGGTTGGTACAAGCAGCGTGAATACATTACGGTATTGCTCAAACTTAAGACTGATCGTATTAAGGATGCGGAACAGAAGTTGGTTGAAAAGTACGAGTCTGATCGTGTGATTGCCGCACTAAAAACTGGCAAGGATATTGGTTGGATGACCCCGGAAAAAGATGATCCAAATCACGCACCATTCTAACTACTTGACAAGTGAGCGTTTGGTGCTATATTAGTAATACAAACGAGGTGTGAAATGAACTACGATTTTCCCATAATCAAGCATTTGGACGATGTTCGCCCTGCTATCGAGGGACGTGATGAGTTCATCATTGCCGAACGTGATTGGGGCTATGTAGTCAACTACATGGTCTCCATGACTGATACTTTCCCTCCCGTATTGGATGAGGAGTATTGGTGCCCGGGCTGTAAGCTTCCCATTGCAGAAACTGTGGGCTGTGGGTCACAGCGTTGCCCAGAAGTTGTAAACTTGGCTGCTATACGTCGAGAGTGCCGCGGACTGCTGTTCTATAAGGATGGCAGCATCATGATGCGTCGTCTGCACAAGTTCTTCAATGTTAACGAGCGTGATGAGACTCAGGTTGGAGTCATTGACTTTACTCAGCCTCATGTCATTCTTGAGAAGCTCGACGGCAGCATGATCACCCCTGTTGTCACTGATGCTGGCTTGCGTTGGGGTACGAAGATGGGCATCACTGATGTCAGCATGGGAGCAGAATTGTTTGTTGCAAATCATCCCAAGTATGAATGGATGGCTCGTGAATGTATCAAGTTTGGATTTACTCCTATCTTCGAGTGGTGTAGCCGCAAGCAGCGCATTGTGATCGACTACCCTGAGGATCGTCTAGTGCTTATTGCCATCCGAAATAACCGCACTGGAGCATATGAGCCTTACAACATTCTCACGATGTATGAGCGTGATCATGACATCGAAGTCGTAAAGACTTACAAAGGTACTGCTGCTACTATGGAGCACCTTATGGGTGAGACTAAGGCTGCTGAAGGGCTCGAAGGTTATATCATTCGTTTCGACGATGGGCATATGCTCAAGGTCAAGGGCGAGTGGTATCTGCGTATCCACAAGACCAAGGATAACCTCACTCATGAGAAGAACGTCATTGATCTGCTTGTCAACGAGAAGATGGATGATGTTAAGGCTTTCATGATGGATGAAGACCGCAAGCGTGTGGATGAGTTCGAAGCTGTGTTCTGGGAAGGGTTTGCTCGTCAGGTAGAAGCATATGACAAGTACTTTGGTATGGTGCTTGCTTCAAAGATGGACCGTAAGGAATATGCTTTGAAGTGGATGCCTACTATTAAGGATCAGGATCCCTTTGCTGCTCAGATTGTCTTTGGCAAGTTTGATGGCAAGGATACTTGGGCTATGATGCTGGATATGGTTCGCAAGAACACTGGTACTAAGACTAAAATTGAAACTGTGCGTCATCTGTGGGGTGGTGCTCAGTGGAACTATCACTTTGACGGTGATGTATGATTAACTGGTCAAATGTAAAAATTGTCTGGCATAGCGATGTGCCAGACACTCCCAATGTTGAACAAATTATCCTTGAAGACTGTGAACGCAGCCTTTGGGGATTGGACAATGTAAGTACACTGATTTTTCATACTATCTTCTTAGGCAAAGGCATGGATAATAATGTTGTCACTGCTTGGGGAGAGCTAGGCGATGAGCATCTACATTGTGAGTTTGAGTCAAATCCAATTTGGACAAGTATAGAAAATGAATGACACCTTACTAAGAAATATCTTTGTTGTCAGTGACACACACTTTGGACATGCAAATATCCTAAAGTTTACTGACAGCACAACTGGGCTGCGTGTTCGTCCACAGTTTACCACTGTGGAAGAAATGGACGAATATATGGTTGAACGCTGGAATTCAGTTGTAAAAGACGAAGACATCGTGTATCATCTAGGGGATGTTTACTTTGAGCATGGGCATCGACTGTTACCTAGACTTAAAGGACGCAAGCGTTTGATACTGGGCAATCACGACAATGGAAAGTCAAGTTACATACAAGCCAACTTTCAAAAGGTACTGATGTGGCGAATGTTTCCTGAGTTTAACTGCGTACTAACTCATGTTCCCATTCACGAAAGTGGTATGGGCAAGGTACATTATAACCTACATGGGCATATACATCAGAATGCAAGCCCAAATGAACGATATATCAACTGTTGTGTTGAAGTACAAGATTATACACCACGAGCTATAGAGGAGTTGGTTCCACGATGAATGACATTGTAAAACGTGAATGTGGCGACTGTCATAAATGTTGTGAAGGTTATCTAGTAGGCGAAGTATATGGTTTCCAGTTTCAGCCTGGCAGACCCTGTCATTACTTGTCAGTTGGCAAGGGATGTTCCATCTATGACAAGCGACCTGAAAATCCTTGTAAGTCCTATCGCTGCGAATGGCTACAGAATCCTGAAGTGCCTGAATGGTTTAAACCCAATAAGGTAAATGCTATTCTCAGTCGTCGTAAGGTTGGTGAGTACGAGTATTGGGATCTGATGGAAGCTGGTGAGAAGCTTGATTCAGCAGTGCTCAACTGGATTTTCCTACAGTGTGTTAATACAGGCATGAATCTAGTTTATCGCATCAGCGGTGGTGTTAACTGGTTGGGGTCAGAAGCTTTTATTCTTGAGTACAAGCGTCAGGTAAGCGATCATACAGGAGTAGCAGGATGATAACACTTGAAATTAGTGACGACACCTTAGATAATCTTATCAAGGATGTTCTCGTCAAGGACTATCGTGGGTTTATTAATCGCATCAAGGAACTTGAAGCAATTGAAAATCCAAAGCCTCATCATCAAGCAGATTTGGAAGATGAGAAATATTTTCTAAAAGCAATGAAGGTTATGCTTACATACTACCTCGAACACGACAGATATATGGAATTGTTCAATGAAACTTCAGATTATCAGTGATCTCCATCTTGAGTTCAATGACGTAACCATTAATAACGCTGGCGCAGACATTCTATGTCTTGCCGGCGATATTTCATTGGCTAAAGACCTACATAAGAATAATGCAAAAGGTGAGAAGTATCGTCAGTTCTTTGAGCATGTGTCAAAAGAGTTTGATACTGTGCTTTATATCATGGGTAACCATGAACACTACAGCGGACGTTGGAATAACACTGCTACTCATTTACGTGAAGCATTAGAACCATGGGATAACATCACTCTTATGAATGATGGCTGGCTTAACTTTGGCAATACACGTATTGTTGGTACTAGTCTTTGGACTAATATGAACAAAGGTGACCCAATTACTATGATGCATATTAAAAATATGATGAATGATTATCATGTCATTACTATCGAGCGTAATGGTGTTTATCATAAGCTAAGGCCAATTGATACGTTTGAAGCACATAATCGTGCTGTAGAAACAATCAAACTTGCTGCTGAAACATGGGATGGTAATGTTGTTGTACTTGGGCATCATGCACCCAGCTTTCAAAGTGTTCACGAACGCTATAAGCATGATTGGGCAATGAATGGAGGCTATGTCAGCAATCTAGATGATTACATTCTAAGCCAGGAAAAGATTAAACTATGGATACATGGTCACGTTCATAATAGCTTCGACTATATGATTGGGCAGTGCCGTGTTGTATGTAATCCTCATGGATATCATGATGAAAACGCTGTCAACTTCAACCCAAATTTAGTGATTGAAGTATGAATGAGCTAACAAAAGACGAAGCAGTTGTTCATATGCAGGTGCTTCGTCGTGAAATTAATATACTTAAAAGTCGTATTACCATGCACGACAGCGGACATCTTTACACGACTATAAATGTGTTGGAGGAACGCTGCGGCGAGTGTATGAAAATCATATTTACTGAGGACACCATTTCTCACTAAATATATTTTTACTGAGAGATCATCCATGCGCCTTAACGATATTTTTGAAGAAAAACTTGATGAAGTAAACATGAGCCCAGGCGCATTAGCAGACTTTGCCAAGACTGAGTTTGCGCAGGCAATGACTGCTGGATTTGAAGCAGAGCTTGTTATTCCCAATGCTCAAAGTGATGATGAAGGCGAAATGGAACCGGACTATGATGAAGATCGTCGTTGCCGTAGCACTGATGACATACGTAGATTCTTCGAAGGTGATTATAACAGCGAAAGGCAAATTGAACGAGCCATTGAACAGATTGACGAAGAATTTTTTGAATATGCCGACGAGCAGATTAGAAGTGATTTTGATGAAGACGAACGAGACGACATGATCCGTGAAATTCTCAAGGACATGGATAAAAGTCCTGAGGAAATTGAAGAGATTATGGATGAACGTAGTAGTAAAGAATACGATCAAGCTGAAAGTTCAGCATGGGAATCGTATAGAGAAAACGCCGACTACGATCAATATGTAAGACAGTTCTTTGACCGTAACTATCGTTATATGAGTGATGTTGCTAATTCCGTCAGTTTAGATTGGCCTTACTGGACCAACGGTGGTAATGGAGAAGGCGAAAGCAGCGAGGATATTGCTAAAGATATTGCTGATACCATTGGCATGCCAGTCAAAGCCAGCAGTGGATATCATGGTGCAAAGCGTGGCACTGGCTTCTTTATCCTTGAACCAGATAGTAGTATTGATTCTGATGATGGCGAAGCAGGACTTGAACTCGTAAGTCCCCCAATGCCACTAGCACAATGCTTGGAATACTTGGATAAGGTATTTGATTGGGCACAAATTAGAGGCTGTACCACTAATAGTTCAACTGGCTTTCATATGGGGATCAGTATTCCAGATCAGACCAGAGAGAATGTAGATCATTTGAAATTTACATTGTTTCTTGGTGATGACTATGTTCTTCAGCAGTTTGGTAGAGAATCAAACACATATGCTAAAAGCATGATGAAGGAGATGTCTCAGAAATTAAAAAATCTATCTGCTGGATCTGGCAGAATGGATGCTGAAGGTATGCTACGAGCTTTTAAAGATGGCTTAAATTCATCTGCTGCTAAATTTGTAAAAACATCATTGACTACAACTCATGATCGTTATGTCACTGTTAATATCAAAGACAAGTATATTGAAGTTCGTAGTGCTGGTGGTGATTACTTAGGTGACTTGCCAAAGATTAAAAACACATTGCTACGTTATGTTCGTGCTATGGGATTAGCTGCTGATCCAGAAGCAGAGAAGCAAGAATACGCTAAGAAGTTGTATAAGTTTCTAAGTCCAATGGTTCGTGGCGATGAAGACATCATTAAGTATTTTACACAGTTTAGTGCTGGTACATTACCTTCTACTGCTCTTAAGAGTTTCATTAGACAAGCACAGATGAAACGTGGCGGTAGAAAAGCTGCCGGTAGCGGAATTGAGTTGGGCGAAGGACCAAATCTATATCTATTCAAATATTACAGTGTCGTTGATCCAGCAGATGATCCTGAAAAATTTACCATTAATGTTCGTGGAGCAAGCCGTCGTGATGCCATTGCTAACTTCAGAAAGAAGTTTGAAGAAGGTGATTACAATATCTTAGAGATTAAAGATATTGATATAACGGATAACAGTGCTTCACAGGCACAGGCACGAGCCAGCGCAGAAGCAACCGGTCTCTACAGAATAATTGACAACAACGGTGCTTATCTGGCAACTATAACTGCTGATAATCCAATGGACGCCTATACTAAAGCTGTTCAACGAGTAACCACAGCAGGATTAGCCGACGGCTCATGGAAATTAATAGCACCAGGTGGTCGTCAAATTTATCCAGATCCCGCATTTAGTCCAACAGCATCAAATACAACAACATATCGTATGTTGGATCGTGGGCATGGATATCTAGCAAGTGTAAATGCTGAGAATGTCATGGACGCTTATACACGAGCTTCCCAAATAGCAAGCAATGCCCAATTGGAGCAAGGATCTTGGAGATTAATAGATCCAAGTGGTCGTCAAGTATATCCTGAACCATCGTCCAGAATTGTATCAGTTGGACCTGGACGATCAGCATCAAATGAAAACAGGTATATTGTTACCTACACTAATGCCTATGGAGGTAGCACTATGGCCCCCAGAGTTATGGCTGCTACACCTCAACAAGCAGCTGAACAGATATTAGCACAACATCCTGGATCACAAGTTACCAGTGTTCAAGATTTTGCTTCTGGCGGTCTTGGTCCAAATTTACTTCGCAGCATTCAAACAAACGACGATGACATTCCAGAACTTCCCGGCGAGTTTGTGGATGATCCAATGACACCTGGAACTTATATCATCAAATATACTGATATAAGTGGTGCGCGACATCAGACTGCTATAGATGCTAACAGTGCAGTTGAAGCTAAAGAATGGTTCCGATCTAATCATCCAGTTACATATCATATAACTGATGTTTATAGACATACTGCTTAATTCATTGACATTGTCAGCATAAACCTTTATAAACAATAGTACGGGAGTTTAGTAATGCAAGCACAAGCAACAGCCGCCACTGAGAACTACAGCCTTGACACGATGATCCGATACGCATTCCATTATGAAGTTCAAAATAACCTTCAAACCAAACCAAACCATAATGATCCCGATCTTCAAACAGTAATCAGGTATATGGAAGCCAGAATTGCTGAAATCGCTAAAAAATACAAGTAATTGAAATCATTGAAGAAAATAACCGGTTGACAGAAGCTCATTCCATGCTATATTAAGTGAGTAAGTTGAGCGTGGGGCTCACTACTAACAAATGGAGAGTAGAATATGACTAAGTTGTTTACGATTGCTGGTGTTTCCAGCGTGAATGGTGTTGCCAAGTATCGTGTTGCTAACGGTACAATTGCTAACCGTACCAAGCTTTTGGAACGTGCTGGCCAAACTGACATCAAGATGATTGAGCTGCCCAATCCAATGACGAAGGAAGATGCATTTGCATTTGTTGCTTCTCATGCGGATTTCCAGGCGGTTAAGCCCAGTGTTAAGGGCGGGGTAGCTCCCAAGGCTAAGACTGAAAAGGCTGCTACTAAGGCAGCGTAATTTTTGGTTAGATGGTTCTCCTGTGTAAACTTGAGGGGCATTGCCCCTCTTTTTTTGTCTATGGCTGATCCAATAAATACTAAGAGGATTAGCAATGCCCAGAATTAGTTTATGGAAAGAAAATCACGGGAACGATTACAAGTTCTTTGATAACCGTATCAGAGAAATGTTCACTGCTGGTGGTGTTGGTATTTGGATTCATAAGCTATTGGGAACCAAATCTACAGTTACCAATGATGCAACTCAACCCAATTACCTAAATCAAAGTGAGAAGAACATACAGGATCTACTGTTCCTTGAAAATAGAGATCGTAAGTATGAGCCAGACATTTATAAACTACGTGGACACTACACACTCACAGACAATGACTTCAACCTAAGTCAATTTGGTATGTTTCTAAATAACGATACACTGTTCATTACATTCCATATCAATGACATGATTGAACGCATTGGACGTAAGCTTATGGCCGGTGATGTAATCGAGATGCCAAACATGAGAGATTACTGGCCACTGGACGATGCCATGCCAGCAAGTCTTAAGAAGTTTTACGTTGTAAGTGAAATACTGCGAGCAGCAGAAGGCTACAGCCAAACATGGTGGCCACACCTATATAGAGTTAAAGTTGTCCCAATGGTTGATGGGCAGGAGTTTAAAGATATCTTGGACCAAGCTGCTGTTGACAGTGATGGTAATGAAACAGGCAATTCGTTGAGAGATATTATGAGCCCTTATCTAAAGAACCTACAGATATCAGAAGCCATTGTTGAACAGGCTGAGCTGGATGTTCCCAAGAGTGGCTATGACACTTCAAAATATTTCGTACTGCCAGTTGATGCAAATGGAACCAGTCTACAAAATGCTATCAGTTCAAATGGCAGTATATTAAACTCCAATGTTGTTACGCCCACTTCAGCTTTGAAATCATATTTAAATGGTGATGTTGTGGCACCCAATGGTTTTCCTGTTCGCAGCTTAACTAGGTTCCCTGAAAACCCTGTCACAGGTGAATATATACTGCGAACTGATATGTTTCCAAATGTATTATATCGCTGGAGTGGAGTTCGTTGGGGAATTGTAAACCCAGTGAACCGCACACCATTAACAGGCAACACCAATCAAACTCAAATTGGAACATTTGTTAATAACACAGGAACCACAACACTAAGTAGTGGTAATGTTATACCACAAAAGCAAGCATTGAGTAAAATACTGTCGCCCAAGAGTGACTATTAAGGATAACGATGGCTGAATATTTTTACGATGCGCAGATACGCAGATTTATTTTACAGTTCATTAGATACTTTAGCCAATTTCAAGTTGAGTACGGCAAAGATGCCAATGGCAATCCTATATATTTGACAGTGCCTGTTCGCTATGCTGATAACAATAGAGTAGGATCAGCTATACTTCGCAACAACAGTGAGAACATGCTTAACAATGTTCCCATGATGGTTGTTTACGTTGAAAACTTAAAGTATCATCGTGAGCATATACAAAACCCTACATTCTTTGAGAAGAAGTCAGTACGTGAACGTGCTATTGATCCCGATACTGGAAAATTAAAAACATACCAAAAGAATGTAATGACAGTTGAACGCTTGATGCCTGTTCCCTATAGACTGGATTTAAAACTGGATATCTATACCAGTAACATTGATCAGAAGCTACAGCTATGGGAACAGATTGCAGTTATGTTTAACCCCAGTCTGGAAATTCAATCGACTGAAAATTATATTGATTGGACTAGCCTGAGTTGGATACAGTTAACAGATACCACATTTAGCAGTAGAAGTGTTCCAGTTGGCACTGATGATCCAATTGATGTAGCAACCATGACATTTGAAATTCCTGTTTACATCAGCGCACCTGCAAAGGTTAAGAAGCTTAATGCAGTAACAAGTATCGTCGCAAGCCTATATGACGCACATGGCAATTTGGCAGACGCTATTCTTCAGCAGTATGAGCTATTGGGCAATCGTCAATACTTCACACCCAGTGGCTATAATGCTATTGTAGCAGGCGGACAAGTAGTATTAAGTAAGCAGCCTAAAAAAGGCACTGATACTCTACTAACTGTTCCTGAACCAACAAATGAACCTGTACCATGGCGTGGTGTCATTAACTATATAGGTGAAATAACAAATGGCGTAAGTCAGATGGCGTTTGTTGACGATACCACAAATACGTTTGTTGTTGGTACTATTTCATATGATCCAACTGACGACAGTGTGTTGCTATTCAATGTTGACACCACTACTATACCCAGCAATAACCTAGCACCTGTTAATAATATCATTGATCCTTTAGCTGCTGCTCCAGGTACTAACTTACCCGCCGCTGCTAATGGGCAGCGTTATCTTATTATTAATAATAGAATTGGTAATCCTACCAATGCACCAAATAACAATCCAACTGGTTGGCGTAATGCTGACAATTCGCCGGTGTTTGCTAATCCAAATGATATAATACAGTATGATGGAAGTCGATGGAACGTGGTATTTGATAGTCAAAATACTACGACAATATATAATTCAATTACAGATGCGGACGAAGTTCCTTACGTCACAAATCTATACAGTGAGGTTCAATTCAAATGGCTGAACGGAAATTGGCAAAAAAGCTGGGAGGGGCTGTACAGGGAAGGCCTGTGGCTCCTAATAATATAAAGCTATTCAAAGCATGTGGTGCAATACTGTTGGCTAACGATACCAGAAGAAGTTTGTTCTTATTGCGTGATAATGACACTCACAAAGATACGTGGGGTTTAGTAGGCGGCAAGGTTGAGAATAAAGAAACTGTTATGCAGGCTCTCAACAGAGAAATACTTGAGGAAGTTGGAGTTGCAGTTGACCTTATCAAAACTATCCCATTGGAATTATTTCGCAGCGATGATGGCAAGTTTGAGTATCACACATTTATCTGTTTAATTGAGGAAGAGTTTATTCCCAAGCTAAGTGATGAGCATAAAGGATATTGCTGGTGTCAAGTTGACAGCTTTCCCAAGCCATTACATCCTGGATTGTGGAGCAGTTTAAATAATGATGATATTCAACAGAAGCTTAATACACTTAAGGATATATTAGAAATCGCCTAGTAGTACTGCTTGTCTAATGGTAACATCTTGAAAATTTGGTAAAGCTTGCCAACGATCTGGTGCTTCTTGCCCATCTAGTTGTATACGATAAAACTGTGTATCCTTGTATACACTAATAACATTGTACATAAAGTCGTCCCACACCTTGTAATCTATATTGGTATCACCATTTTCATATGGGAATCTACCATCATACATCGTACGCCAAGTGCCTATGTATCCATCGAATCCAAATAGGAATACTTTTTTATGACCATCAAATGCAGAAAGGTAAGCAGCAGATGCACCACTGTCCAGATGACTAACATAGGGCAATAAGTTGCATGTGTCTTTATAATCAAGAAACGCATCGTAGGGCAAGTATACTTGATTAAGTCTGGTAAGTGGTGTCTCAGCTAAGAACACTCTATGCTTTAGTACATAATAGTCGTAAGTTATAGGATCACTGATTGCACGATTACAGGCATAGACCAGTTTATAGCTTGCGCCAACCTTATTGGCGTTTGCCCCGATTAAATTCTGTACCTGTGGATTACCACGAGTAATTCCATTGCCTAATACAATTGCACTATCAACATTTGATGGGATGAATATGTTATCTCTAGGGTTGACAAAATAACTTATTGTTTTGCCATCCCTGACAGTATTAATAGTCTCGCCTACGTAATCAGTTCTGTATTTAGGGTTAATGAGTTCCATTGAAATATTTATAGTAATAACACACTAGCTTTTATGTATGTTATCTTTTAAAAACTGGTAATGTGTTGGCAATGTTTCAATATGCTTTAATACTTGATCCCTGTGTTCTAGCCATTGCTGATGAATTACTTCTCGATAACCCGGCAACTCACAGAATTGTTCATCCATCATTGCAGCATGTGACACATCAATGGGATTATATCCCATGCCAGCAGCAATATAAATAATACCGCTCATACTGGGATCAAAGTTACGATTCCTATGCAATCTAATTGCCATTTCAGGATAGCTGGTATATAGTTCAGGTATCATCTTATTCATATTATCATTGAAGTGATGACTGGTTACTGCTTTCCAATAAGGGGTGTCATCTCTCATACTAGATGAGTAATGCTGACTAATAAAATCCTTGAAACCTTTGATCTCTTCATTGAATGCATGATTAAACAGGTCAATGTCATATTGTGTTACACGACTATCACGCATCTTTAGCATATTAATAATTTTAACCAATGCTTCATGTGTCAGCATTAGCCCCGTTGACTCCAATGGCTCGATGAAACCATTTGATAACCCAACGCCCACAACATTCTTTTCCCATGCACGACTATGAACACCATGCTTGATTTTAATATGTCTAAACTCAGCTGCATCTATCCTATCTGCATCTGAAAATATCATACGATTGGATTTAAGATGACGTCTGAACTGTTCCTCTGCTTCAGATTCTGTTGCAAAGTCACTGCTATAAACATACCCTGTGCCAATGCGATGCCATAATGGAATATTCCAGACCCATCCACTCTCAATGGCAGTACAACTGGTATAATTTTCCATTTCACTGGGCTTGTCAATATAAGGAATGGTAGTTGCTATTGCTCTGTCATTGAATAGTGTATCCTTGAAGCTTTTGAATGGCACTCCCATTGCCTGCTCCAGCAATAAACTCTTAAACCCAGTACAGTCAATGTATAAGTCTGCGGTTAAGTCGCCTGAATTCTTAGTAATGATATATGCAATTTCACCATCACTGCTAAGACTATGCCCAACAACATCATCAACTATATGTATCATACCAGCTGGCAAACATATATGATCTCTTAGATACAATCCAAAAGCAGTTGCATCCATGTGGTATGCAGTGTCTGTTTTGAACCTGAAGTTTCTTATTAATCCATCTTCATTACGTGAGAGTTTATTTGCATCCGTCATTAAAACACTGTCGTGAAAGAACTCAGCAAAGTTACTGCAATCAATATCGGGATTGTGTGCTTTAATTAAAAACCAATCCATTAACTGTCTGGGCTTGTCCTGAAAATCAAACTGTCCAAATGGATAATGAAACTTGTGTGGAGCTTCAGTTGGATTTTCTCTGAAGTCAATGAACTTGATACTGGTCTTATAAGTGGCATTACAATGTGGCATCCAATCTTCATCTTTAAGCCCCAGTAGATGAAGATAGTTATTAATGTGTCCGATTGTACTTTCACCAACACCGATGATGGGCACATTAGGACTTTCAATTAGTGTAAGTTTAATGTTGGGAAGTTGTTTTGCAATTGCCGCAGCAGTCATCCAACCACTTGAACCACCACCCACTATTAATATGGAGTTAATTTTTCTTGTCATTATCTGGCCTTTCGAATCTGTAGAGCACTATCAATATCTTCCATGCCAAATGTACGCTCACATTCGTGACAATCCCAACATTGGTTCTTACAGTTCATAAGAATCTTTTCCAAACGCTTACCCTTTGCAGTTGACCACATGCCTGTGTATGTCTTATAAGTTGTACGCCAATCATTCTTTTCATAACGTGTATCAATAAACCCAGGGATCCAGCTGTGTATGGGTTCAAGATTATTTTCCAATATTTCGTTGAAACTATTTGCAAACACAGTTTGTCCAGCTTCACTGCTATTTTGTCTAAACTTTGCACCATTGGCATCGAAATACCAAACACTTTTGAAATGCACCATGTCTTCTGCTGTTGTGACAGGAGTTGTTAGTCTTCCTGAAAATTTAAAAATATCTACCAAGTCTCCGAATTTAGAGTAAGTTGATGCACTGCTTCCAATTACGTTAATGCCTGCTCTGGGAAGTTGTCCAAATACACCATGTGATCTCCAGCCATTGCAGCTTAAGTCTGCTGGTCCTCTAAAGTAATCAGTACTGATAATCTCACCAATGCTATCATGCTCCTTCTTAAAGGGACAATGATAAACACAGCTTTCAGCTACCAACAAGCTAGTAAGTACCTTCTTTTTAGGATTCTTATCGTTAAGATAATTTTGTGCTTTACGTATACGCTTTAGTTCCTTAATATTTCTATTTAGGCTTCTATCCAATAGTATTGTGTTGTATCCTAGATATGCGTAATCCATAAACTGCTGTGAGTCAGCAACGATTTGATTTACTGTATTTTTCCAACGCATGTCAGGGCAACGATCTTGTAAAACTCCCATGCGCATGATATGTTCACTGCTGATAGTACAACTACGCAGACCTCTGTCATAGTATGCACCAACCCATTCAACAAACTGATTTCTTATTACATCATCAAAGATAACTTCATGTGGGACTTCAATAGTATTGAAAGTTAAACTGATTTCAACCCCAGTTTCCTCCTGTAACTTAAACAAATAATCTACTTGTTCATCACTGGCTTCAACACCCATGGGATTACCACATCGCTTGTCAACACCATTGAATGTATAATAGAAGTATTTTCCAAAGTATACATCGTGGATATTATCCAGATACGACTTATCGGCCTTACGCATAATCTCATAAAAGTATGCTGCGTAAGTGCCGTGAAATTTATCATAGTGTGGTATACTAAATCGTTTTGAGAGGTTCATAACATAATTATATTACATTTTAACAGTCAAATCAATTTTTAAAATGGTGCTGCATTAGCTTGCATTGCCATGGTTTCCTCAAGTTTTTGTTGGTTCCAAGCAAGTACTGCTGCTGGGTCATTTTTAGGAATAGTTGCTTTGACATTTGCAATATGAGAAGCCCATGGACCAGTATTACTGACAGTACCAGTTGCTACAATTTCTTTATACAACATATCCAGTTGATTACCAATTGAGCCGTATTCTATTTCTCTGGCAATTCTATATGCATTTTCCGCAAATCCTGGTTGTGTTAACGGATCCCATTTAGATATAGTACCATCTTCATTATATCTGTCGGAACAAGTTGTGTCATCTGGTACAGTGACCCATGTAAAATTTTCATGGACGGCGAATTCTTGTCCGATTGGAACAATATCACAAATACGTCCTGGTTCTAATGAATGCAATAAAGCACTTAACATTTTAATTCTCCTAAATTAGCTATAAGCATAAACTACTACCATTCCAGATTCACCTGGCGCATAACCATTGCCGCCAGTTTGACTACCATCAGTCTGAGCGCCTGGACCACCTGTTCCCGGAGCACCACTTTTCATTTTTCCCTGATAGGCGGAGGATAAGTGACCATGGTTTCTAGTATTTGTGGCACCACCGCCAAAGTAGCTGCCGCCGCCTACGCCGCCGGTCCAACTTCCAACACCATTGTTATGCCCTCGACCTGCTGCGCCGTACAAATTTATTTGCCCACCAACACCGTTTCCACCGTGCCCGCCACTGTGGCTATAATTTCTATTGGCACCATATCCACCTGTTGCGTACAGATATCCACCAAAGCTTGTTGTTCCACCATCATTGGCTGCTTGATAGTATCCTGTTCCACCACCGCCTCCACCAACAGTTACAGCAACTGAACCAACTCCGGTAACATCATAATAACCTTCAGCATACCCACCTGCACCGCCTGACTCACAGTAACCACAGCCACCGCCACCGCCGCCTACTAGTTTAACTTGTACATAAGTGCATCCTGTAGGTTTATACCAGGTATAACTACCGCCAGCCATCCAAACTTGCATATCAATCAATGTACCACGATTTTGACTGGCGTTAAAGGCAGTAGTTTGATTGCTACTGTCTGAATAAGTTATTGATGTATTATCTAATGTTACTGCCACGTCTATTCCTTATGTGTACGCATAAATTATACATAATCCACCTGGGGCACCTGAACCAGAATTAGAAGCCTGCGTTATACCGCCGGTTGCACCTGAACCAAATGTGCCACTGAAATTATGTGATGCACCTGTTCTTGCTTGTCCAGCACACCCCCCAAAGAACCCTGCCCCACCGTGTGCAGTTTGTGCATGACTGCCACCATTCGCATGTCCAGTACCAGCCCCACCGTAAGTGTTCACTTGACCACCAGATCCTACACCACCAACTCCACCAGCATGAGATGCCTGTTGGTTGGCACCATGTCCGCCTGTTGCACTTATATAACCACCGAAACTTGTAGTCCCACCTTGTCCACCGTTCCCATAATATCCAACACCGCCACCGCCACCGCCCACGGTGACATATATGGTTGCGCCAGGGGAAACAGAATACATGCCTTCCGCATAACCGCCAGCACCACCTGATTCATTGTATCCTGCGCTTCCGCCGCCGCCACCGATTAACTGTACATATACTAGTGTTGCATTTCCAGGTACCGTATAGTTTCCACTGCCTGTATACGTGGCAATAGACACCAATTGTCCTCTATCTACTATTTTTGAGGTATTTGTTGTACCATCATCAAATGTAATACCACTTGATCCCAATGTTACTGCCATGATAGTTCCTTACCGATAAGCATAAACAACCACCATTCCACCCATGCCGACATATTGTCCTCTGTTTCCATAATGATTATTATTATCAGTTGTTCCACCAGCAGCGCCTGCACCTCTTGCAGCTGGATAAAAAGCATGAGATCCACCGTCGTGAAGATGTCTTATGCCATTACCACCACCATAATAACTTGCTCCACCTCTACCAGTAGCAGCATATCCATGATGATTACCATGTCCTGTCCCACCACCGCCAATTAAACTAACAATACCACCTGATCCTTGACCACCAAAACCACCGGTATGCCCATACTGTGAGTTTGCACCATGACCACCGGTTGCTGTAATCCACCCACCAAAAGTACTGGTGTGACCATTACCAGCCGCCGCATAATAATAAACAGAAGCACCCCCACCACCAACGGTAACTGCTACAGTATTACCCGGCACCACACCCTGTGCGGTGCCATTAAAATATCCTTCAGCATATCCACCACCACCACCAGACTCTAAATATCCTGCTGCGCCGCCACCGCCGCCTACACATTTAACAAGTAATGTTTTTGCACCCGTTGGAATTGTGTAAGTTCCCACATCTGTAAAGGTTGTAATGGATATTAATCCACCACCTTCAGAATCTGAAGATTGTGATAGTTGAGTGGAACCATCATTAAATGTTATACCAAGACCCAGTGTTACTGCCACAGATTATCCCCTCTTTATTATATCAATTTCCGCTTTAAGATCATCAACTTGTGAGCTTAATTCTTTTATTGCTTCTATCAATAGAGGTACCAGTTTTTCATAATGTACAGTTAGGTAAGTTTCACCAGATTTACTTGAGCCGTCTTCAGCTCTATCAAATGGCGCAAGAACCACTGCTTCAGGTTGTACTGCTTGTACTTCCTGTGCAATAACACCTACCTGTTGACTGTCATCATCATACCCAAATGATTTTGCAATTTCGTTTTCAACATAAAGCACACCGTTTAATTGACGTACTTTAGTCAATGCATTTTTAATATTTCCACTTATAGTTTTTAAACGCTTGTCTGAATAATAAGCAGTAATTAAGCCTGTCGCCAGTATTGACCCTGTGCCGCCAGGAGTTGTGTTAATACCAATGGCAGGAGTCTGAAAGGATCCACCTGATTGATTAATGCGTCCAGTTGAAAAAGCATACAGACTACACCATTCTGAATTTTGTGCATAATTTGTAAATTGAAGTTTTGCATGTGCATCTGTACTATCAGCAACAATTCTAACACCGCGATCATTAATTGCTGTAATGAAGTCCCCAACGCCACTTACTTGAAGTCTTCCAGTGACAATATGATTACCTTGTGTTCTTGCAGCACCATTTACATCAAGTTTATAACTGGGACTTGCTGTTGCAATACCTACATTTTGACTTGCATCAATATAGATACCAACAGCACCCGATGTTGCTAAACCTAAAGTGCCTGATCCTGCATATAATCCGGTAGTTGTCGCTGTGCTAAAAGATACACTGGGTGCCGTTACGTTGCCAGCAGCAAATTGCAAAGGTGTTGAATAACTTACTGAGCTTTGAAAGGTTACTGGACCAGTAAAGGTAGCGCCACCAGTAGTTACAACTGATGCGCCAGATACCCCCGCACTTGTTTTATTCCATGCACCCGTTGTACTATTATAGGTGTAGCTTACACCGTTAACTGTTGCAACTGCTCCGTTTGCTGGTCCTGATGGAAATGCCATTATATTCTTCCCACTACTACTTCAATTAGTTTAGTTTCATCACTATTTATTTTCTCTAGACTCTTGCCTATTACACATCCTGGCTCGTACAGTGACTTAACAAGTTTTTGTGCAACGCCCGCATACTCACTGGCTGCTAATAAGTCACCTTTATCAACTGGGCCTTTAACCATGCAGGGAACACGCCCTGTCAATGCAATGGGATAACCAGGTGAGGCGCTATTCATTAAGTAAGCTGGCTGTGTTGAAACAACTCCAGCTACCCTAGTATCATGTGATTGATTAGCAATAGTAATTTCTTTAAAGCCACCAAATACAACAACATCGCCGGGTGTTAGCTCACAATCAGCTTCATAATTTTCCGCCAAGTCAGCGTACTTTGCAGTTGTTGATGTACCGCTGAAAGTTACTGCATAAACTGTAGCCCAGTTGGCAGTTGTTGTTCCCAAATTATAAGTGTTATTGGCATATGGCGTAAGTGAACTGTTAACATTGCCTGACACCGTTAAATTACCAGTTACTGTCAAGTTACCCATTGAGTTAGGTGTACTGACGATATCAAGCCAAAAACTACTTGTGCCATCGTTTGCTCTAATATAGAGAATGTCAGTTGAAGTGTTATACCACTCATCACCTAGTTTTGGACTTGAAGGCGCAGTGCCGCTTGCAGTATATGTTGTACCAGTACTTGACCAAGCTGTACCGTTAGCCCAGTAAACTCCGTTTGTAACATATAATCCACTGGCAGCAGTATTTGCAAGAGTTGTTTGACCATTAGTGGAAACATTACCAGATAAAGTAATAGCTGTTGCGTTAGCTATTGTAGATATTCTAAGGCCGCCAGTGGTAGTAGCCCATGGTGCTATAACTAAGTTTGCATTTCCCTGACTGGCTCCCTGATGTCCAAGTAGTATATCTCCAGAACTTACTAAAGGATTATATGAGCCTGGGCCTGTATTACCAGTAAACCAAACATTATTTGTGCCGCCCGTAATTGATAATGCTTTATTAAGGTATACCGATGATGCTAAATCAGTAATTGAAAGAATAGGATTAGCGTTTGCAGTAACAGATAATGTAGTAAAAGCACCAGTATTAGCAGTATTAGCACCTATAGGCCCTGTATAATAGCCTGTCATTTGGCCACCGTATAATGTAGTATAACTGTTGGCTGTACTTGCTCCACTTACAGTTAATGAGGTAAACGCACCTGTATTAGCAACATTAGCGCCTATTGCACCAGTATGATAACCAAAAATTTGTCCGCCACTATAGATATCGCCCACAATACCTGCGCCGCCAGACACACGCAATGCGCCTGTCGCAGTACTAGTTGATGCTGTACTGTTGGCGGCTACAAATTCACCAGTTTTGATAGTTCCATAAGTGCCACTGACAAACACGTTTGAGGAATTTTCAGATCCAGTTGTATAATATTCCATAAATCCACTGGAATTTACACGACCAAGAAATGACAGATTATCTCCACCAGCCAATGTACTATCAAAGTAATGTAATTTAAATCCAATATCTCTACCATCATTAACAGTCCATACTGCTAAGTTTGGATATGTATGCAAGTTAATAACGCTGTCATTAACTGTCAAGTCTGTTGAACCAATAGTGGTACTTAACCCTTGTACTGCTAAGTTACCAACAACAGTTAAATTACCGCCGATAAATGTATTCTTGCCTACTCCCAATCCACCTGTAATAACTAATGCACCAATACTTGAAGAAGTGGAATCTGTTGCATTAGTTATAGTAGTCAAGCCGCTTGATGTTAATGTTGTGAAAGCACCAGTATTTGCTGTGGTATTACCTATAGTTCCATTCATTGCACCATTTACAGAACCATTATATCCTGTTGTGGCAGTTAATGTTGTAAATGTACCAGTATTAGCAGTAGTTGCACCAACTGTGCCATTAAATGGACCACTTAATGCTCCCTGTATACCACCAGAACCATATATAACTCCAGTTGCAGCAATTGTACTTGATGTCGTTAATGTTGTAAATGCACCTGTGTTAGCAGTAGTAGCACCAATTGTGCCATTCACTGGTCCATTGACTGCGCCATTAAACCCACTGGTTGCTGTTAATGTGGTAAACACACCAGTGTTGGCATTGTTGGCTCCAACTGTTCCATTATGAGCACCACTGGTGTTGCCTTGATATCCAGTAGTTGCCGTTAATGTCGTAAAGACACCAGTATTAGCAGTAGTAGCGCCAACAGTTCCATTAAATGGACCATTCAATGATCCGTTAACAGTATTGGCATTGATGGAACCACTTACACCCATACCTCCCACAACTATCAATGCACCATTTGTAGAATCAGAAGAGGCGGCGCCGCTGTTTGCTATTATATTACCATTAAAAATTTCAGGATAACCGCCGGTGCTGGTAATACTACCCGACGTAATTAAATTACCTGTTGCTGCATCAATTGTCAACGGACCAACTGTAAGGCCGTTCTGTACTATAAAATTACTATTTGCCATAGTTCCATATTCCCTTGTGGCGTTTTATATTGCGTTATAAATTTGTTGTACACTTGCATAGCTAGTAGTACTTGAACTATTTGCCTGTAAGAGTACGTTTGATCCTGATATCACTGCTCCATATGTAACAAAAATACTTCCACTTGTACTTACAATTCCGTAAGTTGCTGCTGTGGCTGTAGTTCCATTATGTACAACCAACACTTCCGCTGTTTGATATTTTGCTCCTGCAAAGTCACTTATAGTCACAATATATTTTGCACTACGGAACTTTGTTTTGCTGAATGTGTCCACAGTTGTAAGTGTATTCTGTGTTAAACTTGTATTGGAATTAAATGAGGTTATACCACCGCTGAAATATGTGCTGGTATTTGCAACCCATACATTACTACCTTGAACTGTTGCGTAAATTGATGGTTGAGAGTTAGCCACCGTGACTTCCGTTGTACCATCTGCTATTGAAGTTACCGATACTGTAGTAACAATAGTTCTGATATCAATATACGCAGATCCAGCAGGTGGTGATGTAAATGTTAATATTTTGCCTGACACACTGTATGCAACACTTGGAAGTTGTACCAAGCCATTGACTGAAACAATTACACCACTAGTTGTAGTATTTTGACTTAGTGTAAAGTTAGTCTGAGATCCATTTCCAACAAACTCATCGGCTGTTATAACTGTGAATACTGCGCCGCCTGAATTCCAATTCGCGCCGTCCCAATATTCCATAAAGTTAGTGCTACTGTTGAAACGTAACATTCCTTTTTGTTCTTGCCCAACTGGCGGACGAGAGCCAGTTAACCCAACTGGAATCATTATTGAGTCCGTTGCATTTACTTGGAAGGATGTATAATTTGGAATCAAATCAGGTGAAATTTTAACACCAACTTGTCCGGTTGCACCATTAGTTACCAGTAGATTGTTATATCCACTGCCATTAACAATTAAATTAGCAACAACACCGTTGCCATTTACTACTAAGTTTCCATTAGCAGCTGGATTAATACTGATGTTTGCATTAGCATAAGCATTGATAACATTAGTTCTTGCAACTGGACTATTAACACTAGTAGTTCCGTTTACATTAGGTGAGGTAAGATTACCCGCAAATGTACCAGTTGATCCTGAATAGATGTTTCCACCAATGTTGGCAGATTTAGCAATAGCAATGCCACCTGTTGCAATAACGCTACCATAGGTTGAACTAGATGCATCAGTAGAATTAGCAAAATATACACCACTGTTAATAGTTGCAACACCAGTTGGATTACCTATGTTTAATGAGTTTGCAGCGCCTGCAAAGTTTAAAGTTGTTGCAAACGTATTAAACAAATCCTGTGTTATCTGAGAGCCAACAACAACTGGATTATTAAGTGTTAATGTTCCAGCAGTATTTCCCAATGATATCGCTGATGCATTTGCAAACGCACTAATAGTTGTTGGAGTATTGAACAGACTTGCATTTGCAGTACTGGCAATTATATTACCGTTACCGAATAAATTTATACCATTACCAACATTTAATGTTCCGGTTATTGCAGCGCCACCATTGGAAATAAATGCACCAGTTGTTAACCCTGCAGAAGCAGTTGAACGCATTGCGTATAATGTACCAGTTGAAGATATAGTAACTGCCGGAGGACCGGTTACAACTGATCCAATAGCATTAACATATATGGATACATTTGTTCCTTGAGCAGTATCAGTAAAGTTTTCAGCAGCAATTACTCGCATACCACTTGAAGAAAAAGCATTACCATATGTAAATCCAGTGGCGCCATAACCTCTGCCACTGAATGTTACAATATCATCATCTTTTTGCAGTGCAGATGGCGCACTGGGCGTTCCTCTAGATGCTCTACCAACATAGTTGCTGGCAGAATTAGTACCAAAAGAGTCAATGCTAATTGAAGTAGATTTGTTGGTTGAGCCAGATATATGAAGAGTTGCATTGGAAAATAATGGGGCATCTGTATTATAATTTAATGTTAATAAGTTATCAGCAGAAGCCTGTATTGATCCTTGACCAATTAACAAATTTCCTTGAATATTATGTAAACTTGTATTATATGTTCCAATATTTAAATTACCACTTGCGCCGATACCACCTCTAACTACCAATGCACCTGTTGAAATACCAGTTGATGCTGTTCCACTATTAGCAAATATATTACCACTTGCCACAACTGTTGTAAATGCAGCAGTATTTGCAACATTAGCACCAATTGGCCCTGTATGATACCCAGTTAACTGCCCACCACTGACAGTTGTTACTGTCGTGAATACACCAGTGTTTGGAGTTGCAGCACCAATAGTTCCATTGAATGGACCATCCAGTGGGCCTTGCACACCATTTACTGCATAAATTGTACCAGTTGAATTAATTGTACTTGATGTTGTTATTGTGGTAAACGCACCTGTGCTAGTTGTAGTTGCACCAACAGTCCCGTTAAACGCACCATTTATAATACCACCAACATTTAAATTACCAACAACGCCAGCTCCGCCGGCTACTGTTAATGCACCAGTTGTGGTAGTTGTTGATGGTTTATTATTAGCCACAGTGAGTGTACCAAGTTTCAATCCATCATATATTAAATTAGCACTTGAGAAGTTAACTGATCCAGCAGCCGGTTCAGTATCAATATTACTGAAAAGATACCAGACATTATCTACATGGTTACGTATAAATCCACTGTGCCCATAGACATTAGCAGCACCAGTAAACATGTGACTGTAAAAGCCAATTTCGTAATTATAATTTGCAGGATTACTTGCATTCAAGTAAATTAATGGATCATTAATTCCTAAAATTGTGCTGACTTGTGATGTAATATTACCGTAGATATTTCCACCAACCCACAAGTCCTTTTGTATACTGGCGCCGCCATTGGTTATTTGTAAAGCGCCTGATGACATACTTGTAGCATTGGTAGCATCATTAATAGTAAGAGTAGTGAATGTACCAACATTAGGAGTAGAGGCACCAACAGTTCCATTATGCGCACCGCTGATATTGCCTTGATAACCAGTTGTTGCTGTTAATGTTGTAAATGTACCAGTATTAGCAGTAGTTGCACCTACAGTGCCGTTGTGTGCGCCATTTGTTGCACCACTGTATCCTGATGTTGCTGTTAGTGTTGTGAATACACCTGTGTTTGCAGTGTTAGCGCCAATTGGTCCATTAAAATACGCAATAACATTACCAGCGACATGAAGTGCTGCTTGTGCGTCATCATTTAAATTAATACCAAGTCCTCTAGTAGTCCATGACCCATACTGCGCACCAGACCAACCCCAAGTAAATTTACCACCGGTCTGTATTGCAAATCCCATATTACCAGCAGGAGTTAAATTTCTAATTACTGTTACAGTTCCGGTCTGATAAATGTCAGCATTGCCATCGTTTGCTGATCGTAATAATAGACCAGCATTATATCCACTAGTTGGATGATATATTTTTAAGTAATCAGTTGTGCTATCGCGCAGGTTTACATCAAGTTTAAATTCTGGACTACTTGTTCCAATGCCAACATTACCGGCAGAGGTAGACAAATAAGTGTTATTTGTTGAAGTCAGCGTTGTAAAGGTACCAGCAGATGCTGTACCGTTACCAATAATACCATTTATACCACCACTTACATATACATTTCCAGTGACACCCAGTCCACCGGCAACAGTAAGAGCACCAGTTGAACTAGCAGTACTTGTTGTGGTTGATGTAATTCTAGTGTTGCCTGAAGAATTATAAAGAAGTATTGATCCTGACTCAGTTAAATTAGTTAATCTTAGATCAGCAGTGGCGCCAGTTTTTATTCCAACATAAGATGATGTTGCTTGTATAATGCCGAAACTATTACCCAAAGTTACAATATCACCAGTGACACCAGTTGCCAATGATAATGCACCTGTTGTTGATAGCGTGGTAAATGCACCTGTATTGGCAGTAGTTGCACCAATTGTACCATTCATTGCACCATTAACTGCGCCTTGATATCCAGTGGTAGCAGTTAATGTTGTGAACACGCCGGTGTTGGCAGTAGTAGCACCAACAGTTCCATTGAATGGCCCATTAAGAGGACCATTATGTGTACCAGTTATAGTAGCACCTGTGTTACCAATATTAAGTGCATTAATTGTTGCGGCTGTTAATGTGCCTGCAAAGTTAGCAGTACCAGTTGCATTGAGTGTAGTAACTACAGCAGAATTTGGAGTATTTGCACCAATGACTGTATTATCCAAATAACCATTTGTTATTCTTGCATTGCCACTTATTAAATTAGTAATTGTACTTGTAGTTGATGTTATGTTATTAAACAATCCACCATAGGCATGAACATTAGCATAACCTGCATTGGGCACTGTGCCATAATAACTTTCTGCAGTGGTGGCGCTAGTATAAATGAAAGCAAATTCTTTATTGCTTTCGTTCCATAACATTGCAGTATTTGTTTGATTGCCTCTACCCAGTATTAATCCAACATCATATGTGTTGGAACCACTGAAGTTTCTATTTAGGATAATTGTGGGATCAGAACTTACAACACTTATAGTATCTAAACTTGATGTGTTTCCATAGACAAATAGATTGCTTACAGTTAAGTTGCCAGTATATGTAATGGCGGGCGCAAAAAGTCCACCTGTTATAGAACCAGGTACAATTTTAGCTGATGCATTGATATCACTATTGTAGACCTGGTTATTTCGAATTCTTGTAAGTGCAGCCATTAACACACTACCCCAATTTTATCATAGTATTTATTTGGGTTTTGTGTATTCCAATTACTTACTTTGATTTCAAAATTTCAATTTCAGATTTCAACTCTTTGATTGCCTCAATCAACAATGGAATTATTCTCTCATACTTGACCGTCAAATAGTTTGCATCAACTGGAGCCGGACCAACAACTTCCGGAAGAACATTTTGTATTTCCTGTGCAGATACGCCAACTTCACGTTTAGTTGCATACCCCAATTCATTTGCTACAGAATTTGCTTCATAATAGAAACCGTTTAACTGTCCTACCTTATCCAATGCATTTTCAATATTGCCAATACGAGTCTTTAGTCTATCGTCTGAATAGTATGCTGTAATGTCACCTGTAAACAAGCCGCCGCCTGACACATAGAAATTAGCACCATCATATGTTAAGCCCGCGCCACTTGTTAAAGTACTACCTGCACCAAAATATGCGATTCTAGTATTTGTTCCGGTAATAAGTGAATTATCAACCGTGGCCCAAGTCAGTACCCCAGAACCATTGGTCTTTAAGAACTGTCCATTGGTACCACCAGTTAGTGTTAGGTTTGTTTGTGCGCCAAGATTTGTTGCACCGGAAACAGTTAATGCTGACAATGTACCAACACTGTTGATATACGGTTGAGCATTAGTAGTTAATGTTCCACCTATAGTAGAAGCACTCATTACGCCAGCAACTGTTAATCCAGTCAATGTGCCAACACTTGTAATATTTGGCTGTGCAGCTGTCTGCAATGTGCCAGTTAACAATGTTCCAGTGTTACCAATAGTTGCACCAGTAATACTGGAATTGGAAACAATATTTGCAGCTCTTACTTGGCCAACAAAGTTATTAAATGTTCCACCTGTATTAATATTTCCACCGATACCAACACCACCAAATGGCACTCTTAAGGCACCGGTTGTTGTACCTGTACTGCCTTCAGTAGCGGAAACAACTAAATTTAGTAATGGGTTAGAGAAGTTCAAGTTACCACTGATAGTAAGATCGTAGTTTGCTACGAGATTACCGTTGGGATATATGTCAACTGCATTGATAGTTGCGCCTGCACCTGACTTCACTCTGAAGTTCATTACGCCGCCAGTTGTCTGACTGCTTACAACACTGTTTGCACCAATAATTGACAAGTTTAAGTTATTTGCAGTACCAACATTCAAGCCAGCATTATTAAGAACATTTAGATTACCTGTCAAACTTGTAGTAATAACATCATTACGCATGAACTGACTTGCAGCGATACCTGTTAATGTAGCACTATCATTTGCCTGTCCATAAAATTTAGCATTGGATAGAAAACTTGTATTTGCAATGTTTAATCCAGGATAAACTGTCTGGAATCCAGGAATTGGAGTCTTGGGCACAAACGCTGCACTTGCTGACAAGATAGCATATTTGTAATTGCCAATAGTCATGCTTAGAACGGCTCTGCCAGTGTCTCCAGAATCAATAATTGTTTCAGACGCTACACCTGCTGCTCCGCCAATTGGACCAATGAGCTTGTAGGTAGCTCCATCAAATCCATATAGCTGTCCACCGCCACTAGCAGTATTCCACCATAAATCACCAATATTACTTGTTACTGTATCAGGTGCAGTGCTGCCTGTTGTAGTTGAACCAACATTCTTCCAAATAGTACCAGTCCAAATCTGAAGTGTATTACTTGTGGTGTTCCACCATAATTCGCCAATTACTGGTGCTGTTGGAGGAGTACTCCACGCACTATTTTCCAATAATGTTAGAAAATTTTGTCCAAGTATTGAGCCATAATTAGGGTAGTTTTTACCCACCAGGATAACTGAAGTTTGTGTATTAATCTGCCCGTCAGGGATTACAATTGGATTCTGTCCATTTGTGTGGGTAATAGTATATGCCATCTCTCAAAAGCTCCTACACTTTATTTAGCGGTTTACGCTGTATGATTATTTTGTATAATCGGTTGTTATTTGTTATCCAGCAAGGGATCCTCTAGTTCCAGTTGCTAACCAAGTAATTAAACTGCTGCCTTGAACTGCTACACCAGCACTGCCGACGCCGCCACCTCCCCATCCAAATACTCCTGACGGCGCTTCAGCATCGCCACCATCATAGCCTTGATAGCCGCCGCCGCCTGATGACCCAGGAGCACCGCCAGCTCCACCATTTCCCCAGGGATCAGCACGATAAAATGAGCCGCCATAAGCTGACCCAGCAGCACCCCCACCGCCACCTCCGGTCAATGAAGCAGTGCTGCCAGCTGACCCCGTAGTACGATAACCACTTATACCACTGCCTCCCGTGCCATTAGGAGCGCCACCACCACCACCACCAGCGCCATACGCACGGTTTGATAAGGTTATTTCTACACCCATACCGCCTGAGCCACCACCGCCACCGCCACCATAAATGGTGCCATTGTTCCTAAAGGAAAGGGCATAGTTAGTGAAAAATGCAGGACCGCCGTTGCCACCAGTGCTGCCAGTACCAGTAGTTGAATTACCACCAGCACCACCACATCCATATATAAGACCATTGTTTGTAATACTAATTACAGAGCTTGCAGGTATACTGGATACGTTAAATCCGTAAGTTCCGGTGGAAGTAGAATAAACATAAACGCCACTGTTAATAGTTATAGTTGCATTTACTTTAAGTGTACCGTTCCAACCGGCGGCAACCATGTCATTATATAAGTTATAATTTGTTGTATTGGCTGCTATAGTTTTATTAAAGGTAAATGTATTTGCTTTTGAATGTCCTGTATTAAGATCTATAGCACCTGATGCAGTAGCAAATAAAGTTCTAACAATTGCATCGTTCATTGAAATGGTTGTTGTACCTGTGAGACCCAACTCAACATTAATATCATACATACTGATAGCGCCAGAGGCGGGTAACGGCATATTACTTTCCTTCTAGGCGTTCAACTTTAGCCGTAAGTTCTTTTATTGCTTCAATTAATAATGGAATAAGTCTATCATAATGAACAGTTAGATACTTGTCATCAATTGGTGCAGGGACTACTGCACTAGGTAATACACGTTGTACTTCCTGAGCGGATACACCCACTTCATCTTTAATTTCATAACCCAGTGATTGTGCTATATCATTTGGTTGGTAATTAAAACCGTTAAGAGATACAAGCTTTTCCAAGGCATTTTCTATATTACCAAGTTTTGTTTTAAGTCTATCATCAGAATAGTACGCAGTTACGTTGTTAGTAGCACGTATTTCACCTGTTGTGCCACTGCCTGCGGTACCAACGCCAATTGAGTTAAACTGAGAATTTTGTGATGTACTGGTAAAAGTAGTAGCAGAAGCTGCATTGCCAGTTGTATTTTGATTAAGTGTTGGTACATCAGATGCTTGAATAGCAGCCATAACAACATTAGTTCCATTACCTCTCAAGTAATAACCAAGTGTTGTTGCGCCCGCAAAAGCATTTATTGCTGCTTGTGCTGTTGTAACCCCAGTGCCGCCGTAGCCAACACCAATCGCGGAACCATTCCATGTACCAGCAGTAATAGTACTGAATGCTGCTGTGTTTGCAGTAGTCGCACCTATTGTTCCATTAAATGCTCCGCTGGTATTACCTTGATAACCAGTAGTCGCTGTAAGTGTTGTGAATACTCCACTATTAGCAGTTGTTGCACCAATAGTTCCATTGTGTGCTCCGCTTGTATTACCTTGATAACCACCTGTAGCTGTTAGTGTATTAAATGTTCCAGCAGCAGAAGAATTTCCAATTGTAGTTGCAGTTAAGGTAGCGGCTGTTAGCGTACCCGCAATAGTTCCACTTATTCCAGTTAATACTGTTGATGCATTACCAATGGCAGTTGCAAGTAGAGAGGCTGCTGTTAATGTACCAGCAATTGTACCACTTGAACCAATTAGCGCCGCTGTTGCGTTACCAATAGTAGCCGCTGTTATAGTTCCTGAAATTGCTAAAGAATTTCCAGTTATGGCAGTCGATGAGTTGCCAATAGTAGTTGCCGACAAAGTAGCTGCTGTCACGGTACCGGCAAAATTAGCAGTTCCTGTAGCAGTTAATGTTGTAAATGCAGCACTATTAGCAGTATTAGCACCTATCGGTCCGGTATGGTAACCTGTAATCTGACCAGCATTTGTTGTTATTATGGAAGTTGCAACTACCGTATTTGGCTGAGTTCCACCTAATGCACCATTTAATGCACCAGTAGCACCAGCTGCCACTCCAGATACTACAGCACCAGTAATTTGACTATTCCCGGACCAAAGCTGAATAGTTCCTACAGTTAATGAGGTCGATGCAGATACTGTAGTAAATGCGCCAGTATTTGCAGCATTTGCACCTATTGGTCCATTATGATAACCTGTAATTTGTCCACCGCTGCGTGTAATCAGTGAAGTGAACACCCCACTATTTGCTACAGTGCTACCAATAGCAGGAGCAGTACTTAAATCCAGTGCACCTGCCAATGCAATAGTTCCAGAGTTAGTAATTGTTCCACCACTTAAACTTAACCCACTGATAGGAGTTGCACTTGCTATAATACTCTGTACAGTACCGTATCCCGCATAGGGCGATCCATTTGGCCAAGTAATGCCGTTTGTGGTAACAAGATTTCCGCTGATATATGTATTTGCCGTTCCAACAATTAACTTGGTCACACCATTAACATCTGCTTTGATTGCATAGCTGTTAGCAGGATCAAAATAAACAGTACTGTTACCTTGAGTTAATGATACGACTGATGAAGTTGTAGTCAATATACGTACTTCAATGATATCTGTTGAAACAGGGGCTTCAGTAAATGATAAAACATTGCCAGTAATAGTATAAACAGTGTCAGGAATTTGCGTAATACCGTTAATGCTTACAATAGAACCACTGGTAGTTGCATCTTGTGACAATGTAAAAGCAAGTGTTGATCCATCACCTGTAAATGTGGAGCTCACAATTTGTGTTTGTGTTCCTCCCAATTGATTCCAGGTAAATCCATCATAAAGTTCAAGTGCGCCCGCAGCACTGTTGAATCTAATCATACCTCTAGTTGGTGCTGCTGGTCTACCAAATGTAGTTCCCACTGGCACTTGTAACGCAGTAGTAGTGTTAATATTGACTATACCATTCCCATTGGGGATAAGATTAATATTACCATCTGCATTAACAGCAGATATTGTATTACTGTTTAGATAAAAGTTAGCAATGTTTCCTGATGTTGAAGAAAGCGTAGTAAATGCAGCCGTATTTGCTGTGTTGGCGCCAATGGGACCATTAAAATATCCAGTTAACTGTCCACCATTGGTTGTAGTAATACTAGTTGCCACTACAGAATTAGGAGCATTGGCACCAATTGCTCCTGTATGATAACCTAGTAATTGATTACTAACAGTAAAGTTTCCTGTACCTGTTAAAGTTGCAACAGAGTTAGCGTTAGCAAACCATCTGAATAATTTTGTTTCATCATGAACACTATTCCAAAGAACGCCTGAAGTTAATCCAATGGCATAATCAACACCACTACCATCTATCTGAGGCCAAAGTGTAATTTTTGTTCCTGCACTTCTTGAGGAGGTACTTGGATCACCAAGCCCAACATTTGCAAAATCAATTCTATTGCTTGTAGCACCATTTAATGTAAGCTGGCCAACTGTTGTACTGCCCGCTGCTGTAGTTGTTATAGTTGTAAATGTACCAGTGTTGGCAATATTGGCACCAATTGCACCTGTTAAATAACCTAATACTTGTCCACCTGAGCCACTTGCAATTAAATTTGCACCGGATATATTACCAGTAGCTGTTGCAGTGGTAAACGCACCTGTATTTGCAACATTAGCACCTATTGCACCTGTCAGATAACCGTTAAGCTGCCCGCCATTTGTTGTATTGAGATTGCCAATAACCAAATTGCTTGCTAATGTAAATGTTGCGGCATTTTCTGTTATGGCAACATTGATTTGATTAGTGTTACCAACTAAATTTAATGTTTCGGAATTTAAAACAACATTTGTATTACCAGTATTACTGTTACCAAGGTATAAATTAGGATACCTAATTGCATCAACTACAACATCAACATATTGCTTATTAGTTGCATCTAGATTTCCAACTGGTGCTGCAACATAAGATATAATTTTATTGCTAACATTGATATTCCCTGTTAAAGAACTTAATACCAAGTTGCCGGTTAGTGCAGTTAAATTTGAATTAGTAATATATACGCTGCTTATAGTTGCTGCGCCATTTACTGTTAGAGCATTACCTGGTGTAATTGTATTGATACCAACACGACGATTGGCTATGTCATAATACATCAAATTGCTATCAATTTGAAGATCAACCCCGTTACGAACGAGGTTATCCTTTAGCATAGTGCCAGCTACTTTACCTATAACACCCATGGGAAATCCTGCTTTTAATTATTTATTGCAAATGATTCCATTGGGGAATAGTTTTAATTGGCGTCTGTTGATGCAAAATTGTGGAACACAATAACGGTTTGTCCACTGGGAGGAGCATTATAGAACGTAATTTGATTACCAGCAAGTGTATAAGCATCATCTGGATTTTGATTTACGTTGCCCACAAATACAATAATAGTTTGCGTTGAAACTGGAGTCTGTGTAAGGGTAAAAGTTACCGTTGTGCCATCACCATTAAAAGTATCTTTAGCGATGGATACAGTACCATTAATTGCAATTTGCTTCCAAGCATTGTAGTAAATTTCAAATCTGCTGGAATCAGTGTTAAAACGCATCTGCCCATTAACCGGTGCTTCGGGCCGAGTTCCAGTGCTACCCACAGGAATTCTAATGGCATTTGATCCTGTGTCTATTTGTGCGTTTTTAAGAAATCTTCCCATCTAACTTACCTTACTGTGTGAAGCTTGTGATTGTTGCTGTTATATAATTGTTGATATTTCCATATGCTTGAATGGAATCACCGTTGCCCAAAATTATCTTTTCTCTATCCACAACAAAAGTATCTTTAGCTGCCACAGTTACATTATTATAAATCATTGTGAGATTCGCAACAGCGCCACCGCTTGGAACAACCCAAACACTAACTTGTGTGGGAGTATTTTGATTTACGTTGCAGAAATGCATTGTTGAAATAACTGATGTTCCAGTGCTTGTAAAAATAGCACTGGGATTAGTAGTCAAAGCTGTATTAGTAACCGTTGCCATTTTAAATCCTTAACTAAAAGCGATACCAAGCCAAGTGGCTTTTCTCTTACTAACTAACTCATCTGAGTAGTTGTTATTAACTATATATAGCCCAGTACCACCCTGACCTGGAGTATTAGCTAAAATTTGTACTGTACTAGCGACGTTAGTGGGAGTACTACCCGATTGGAAATCTAACTTTAAGACATCCTGTACGTAAACTACCCCAGTTCCACCAGCATTTAATTTAATATCATTGTTGCCAGTGCTGCTATAGATATTGGTATTTGATATTAGTGTCGTACCAAGCACAACATTACCGTTACTGTAATAACTAAACTGTGCATCTCCGCCTAATATGCCAGAATTATTATATTCAATGGCTCTATACGCACCAACTGCAACTGCATTTGTAGACAGATAACTTTTAGTAACAACATCACTATTGGCGATTGGATCAGCTGAACGAAGATTTATTAATGTGCTATTGATAGTTGCACTAAAATATGGTGTGGTATTCTCAGTGAACAACCATTTTGCATTTGGTTGAGTACCTCTTGCTATTTCCAATCCTGATGTACCAGCAGTTACGCCTGCGCCAGTTTCACCGTTGTTAACAATAAGGGTATTGTCTTCAATTGTACTGTTGGCAACATAAACATTGGCAGAAGTACCAACAATCTTTACGTTGCCATAAATTGTGGTATTATCTGCATATATGTTGTAGTCACCAGAGACTCGTTTATTGGTACTTGCCATATCAATTTCCGTTTAATGTATTTATTGTCGTGGCTAGAGGCTGAACAAAGTCCAGCCTCTAGAAATAGCTATTAAGCGTTTGGAATCTTGACGCTAACATCTTCTGATGCTGTGCCAAATGTCCACGGAACACTCTGATTTGCAACGAACTGAGTACCAGTACCTGGAACAACTGTGCAACGATGTGAGCTGATCTTAGTCACAAAGTATGTGCCGTCATCGCTGTCAGTTGCTGTGATAGTGCATTCGCCTGCTGCCGAGACTGCTGCTGCTTTTAGCAAGCAATTTGCTGTGCCGTCAGTAGTCATGATCTTGAACACGCTACGACCTTTCTGGCTAACAATGTCACCTAGTAGGCTTGTGCCGCCGCTTGTAGTCTTAGCATAGATCAAGATAGCATTTTCGTCGTATGATGCAACGTTCTGAGCACCACTCTGACTTGCATACTGATTACCACCAACTGTTTGTTCTGTAGTTAATGCTGGTGTGTTGCCACTTGGAGTTGTTTGAGTAGTAAATGTATGACCGCTCCATGATAACACTGGAACTGCTGTGTAGCCAGATCCTTTTTCAAGAATAGTAATGCTTTTAACACGGTAAGTTACTGTAATCTGTAGGTCTGTGCCAGCATTAGGTGCCTGTAATACCTGATGAGTTGTGATGCCGGTACCGTCAAAGTCACCGCGACGGAATTCACCACGGTTGGTACCAGCAGTAGTTACGTCAACTGCGGTAACTTTATTAGCTACTTCAGTAATGTTGACGATTGCTCCGCCACCTAAACCAGTAATCGATGTTGAAAGACCAGCAACATAGTCAGAGTTAGTTTGGCCGCCTGAAGCAAATGTAACTGTGTTTAATTCAAATACTACATCAGCAGTTGCTTGTACACCACCTGGAAGATCCGGAGCACCGATGTTTAATAGTGGAAAGTTTTTGTAAGTGTTTGTAACAACAAAACTACCTGCTGTGGCAACGGAAATGCTTTCAACACCTTCGCCGCCAATCTTATCGTCTGCTGTTGTGCTTGCTGAACCGACGTTGCGGTTACCGAAATATTTCTTGTTTAATGGGCGTCCCATTTGTTTCTCCTGTTAAGCCGTTCTAGGGGCTACGCGGCGGGTTATCCGCATAAGTCTAAAATGACAAGTTATTTATCAGGATATCAGCAAACGCCTACAAATAGTGCTGGTTCAGTAGTCTTTATTGTTAGACTTGTGTCACTGTTGAACTTGTTGTACAATACTTTTGGCAACCCACCCCACAATGAATTCGTCACAGTATAATCATCATTTCCTAAGAAAAATGCTAATTGAGAGCCAACATTATTCATCAACCATGCCTTAAATTCTTCAGGTTTAGCAGCAGGATTCAGCTGTAGCATCAATGTGCTCATGCCGCATACCTGAGGACTTGCCATGCTTGTTCCTGATATACACCCTTGGCGCCAACCAGCGTCGAGATAATAAGCAGCATCGCTATAGCCTTCATCAGTAAATGTATTTGTATTCGAAGTTGCGCTGTAGATAGCAGTTCCACAAGCATATAGATCAACACCAGGTCCACCTTCGCTGAAATCTGCTTTCTGATCCTGTGTACTGCTATATGGAGTTAGATCTAAGCAACCAACATTGATTGCTCTTGTGCTGTAGGGACTTGATCCGCGATTATAAAAGATTGTATAGTTCGTCCCAAATACATCGTATATAAAGTAATTGTTGTAGTCCGGACCGCCAGGGACATCAATCTTAACACCATCATTACCCGCAGCAATACAGATGTGAATGCCAGCATCAATCATTTCGTTAATGATACTATCCAACGCTGGATCTCTAAAAGTAAATGTTCCAAAATCACCCATGCCATATTCGGGATGTACAAGAGTATCATTCCAAGTTGTGCCTCTATAACTGCCACTAATTATATCAAAGAATTCATAATTACCACCAAGTCCCCAACTCATATTAACAACAGTGGGATTCTTGTAGCCTGTCGCCTCATTACCACCTTTATTTCTATGCCAGCCAAGTATGAGATCCAATGCTTGAAATGTTTCGATGCCAGTGCTATCGCTGCTGAGATCATCTAACTTCATGCTGTAGATTGCTGCGTTGTTTGCCCATCCAAATGTCTTACCAGCAGCAGTACCAGCAACGTGTGTGCCGTGTCCGTCTATGTCAGTGTAGAAATCTGCCGGCATCGAACCACCTATTCCAGCAGCATCATACCAATCGATTTCCATCACACGACTTGCTTCATTAGAATTTTGAAACTCTGGATGATCAACTTCGAGTCCTGTGTCTACGATCACAACATCAACATTGGAACCATCTAATGTGTAAGTGTAACCGTTAGGAGCGGTAACCGTTGTGCCATAATTATTATCAGTGCTATTATGTCTTACAAGACCATAGTTTACTTTATTGCCTGTTGATACCGAATCATTTGCTGGTTTGTTATAGTTACCAGTGCGTATAGCAGTAGTCTGTGGCTTGAATCCAAGATGTGCTGCGGGAATGACAACGCTGGCAACTCTACTGTCATTGCGTAAGATATCTGCTTCAGCATCAGTTAACACATAATGACAACTGCGCTTGCTGAGAACTCGCTCATTGACGAAGCGAACAGGACGACTGGGAACATGTCCATCGCCGTTAGAATCCTGTTCGATCTCCGTCCAGAAAGCATCATAATCAACACCAGGGTTCAGACTTACAATGTATTCCTTGCCATCAGCATATGTAGGAATACTCGGTATTGTTCGTGATTTTACACCTAGTGTCTTCTTAATCATCTAAATTAACCTCTTGCTGCTAAAACTCTTGCTACTCTTGCTGCTGTATGTTCAGCACGGGCTGCTTTTGCTGCTACAGCACGAGCAAGTGCTGCTGCCTTTTGTTCTACTGTTGGCTGACTCTTACGACCTTTGACAGTCAAGTTTGAAGCAACAGCACGTTCTGCTGCGGCTGCTTTTTTGTTGTTCATCCAGTTAGTCTTGTTCTCAGCGGCTTTTGCTGTTCTTGCCGCATGATCTAACTTTGGCTTCTTAAGTTTTGCGCCAAGTTTAGGATGTGCCTTAACAGCAGCAAGATCACCAACTACTTCATTATCAACAACGATCTGTGGAAGACTTGTGTAGCCAGGTACTGATGCTTCAACATCTGACTTCTTCCATTTACCTGAGTCAATATCTCTTACTTCAACTTTTGCGCCTGTGCGACGCAAAAGTGCTGCTGCTTTAATTCCATCTCTGTTCTCAGATTTAGTCCAGACTATAGCAGTCTTCTGTGGTGGTTTAGTTCTAATCATTTTTCAATCCTTATTATGTCTGAACAATCCACTTATCTGTATCAATCTTAAGGATTGTTACATAAGTGTCTGCTGGTACGTTAATGTTGTTATCACTACCAAACTTGCTGAGAATCAATGTTGTTGTCATATCATCTACTGGAACAATATGTGTTGCGTTAGTACTACCAGTTACAAGTGTGATGCAAGTTCCAATTGGGAAAGCAACTGCTGCATTGGTTGGAATTAGAACATTTCCAGTACCTGTCTTATAAATGTGCTTACCACGATCCCCTATTACAAGTGTATAATCACCATTAGCACTTACTGCGTTCTGTGGAATATCTTGATTCAGAACACTCTGATCATCGCTATTAACAATGTCACCACCTGCTGGAAGTTTCAACTTAGCATTCTGTAGGAACTGCCACTCTTTTGCGTCAGCTCTAATAACAATGTCTTTGACTTCTCCGCCAGTGACGATAGCATTAGCATAGATCTTAGCAGTGTCATTGCCGATTAGCCAGCGGCCATCAACATCAATGTTACCGCTTGGTGGTAGAGTTAAGTTACCATCACGGTTGAAGTACCAGTAGTTGTTATGAACTACTCTTGGTCCTGGGTCGCCAGGTGTAGTATAACCCGCTTGTATCACGAAGTCATAAGGGTCAGAATCAACATTGTTAGTTGCGCCAATGTATGGATACCCAGAAGTGCCATTTACTTCACCAATGGTCCAGTAACCAGTAATGTCAATATCACTGTCGATCGGAGCATATAGCGTACCGCTATTATCACTAGTAAACTGCCAATCGTAACCATTATCAGTAAGCGTTACACCGTAACTATCGACTCTGACGTGAGCAGTATCATCCCAATGTATATGAACGCCGCCGCCATTATTGACAGGAGCAAACATATTGTAGATTGTTAGTTCGTAACCATCTGGAGTATAGATGTCTTGACCGTCAAAATGTATTTGATCAATATGATTGTATCCATAATAATCATAATAATCGTTACCATCACCAATAGCG
>Ga0194048_10000047_pt1 | contig 53474 bp, 58 predicted proteins | sample JunL225m_MetaG_FD_161685 | JGI IMG/M metagenome (GOLD analysis project Ga0194048, IMG submission 161685) | Anoxic zone freshwater microbial communities from boreal shield lake in IISD Experimental Lakes Area, Ontario, Canada - Jun2016-L222-5m | ecosystem: Environmental > Aquatic > Freshwater >...
GGGGGCGTCAGGCCACGTGTCACCGTCTCGTGCGAGCGCCGGCGGCGGATGTTGGTCACCATCGTGTAGGTGACGCCGTATTTCGTGGCCGCCGTGCCGTGGTCGTCGGGGTCGAGGTAGATCGCGCGCACCTTCTCGTCGTCGCGGGGGGCGCCGCGGGGGATGTCTCCCTTGAAGGGCACGCGCGCGCCGACGCGGCGGTTCTTGACGTGCAGCACCATCTGGTAGCTGAGGCCGTACCCGGCCGCGATCTCGTCGTAGGCCCGGGGGTCGGCCAAGATGCCCTTCACGACCTCGGGGTCGAGGGACTGCCGCGCGCCGCGGGGGATGTCCCCCCCGAAGGCGACGTCCCCGTGCAGGCGCCGGGACTTGATCATGGCGATGGCCTGATACGTCATCCCGCAGGCCTCCGCGATCTCCCGATACGGGCGCGCGTCGGCCAGCACCTCCCGCACGGCGTCGGGGGGCATCCGCTGTTTGAGCAGGGCCGCGATGTCGGAGGCCTCCATGACCTCCCCCGCGCCGGGGGAGCGGGCAATGATCCACGGGTGCATGTCGTTCATCCTCATGTTGGTTACGAAAAGTAAGAGACCGTCGGACTGAGTAGACGTGTTTTCGCAAACTTTCCTCTAAGGAGTTGCAAGATAGGCCGTCCGCCGCAGTGGCGCAACAGAGGGAAAGCGGTGCGGTAATATATCTATATATATACTCTCTCTCTCTCTCTCTTTATATATATATATAGACGGTCTCTTTTCACCCGATCGATGCCCGGTTTCATTGCTTTTCAGGCAGAGACAACCCCATCGGAAAATTAACGCGCTCAGGCCGCTTTCCGCGCTCGGCGCGGCACCTCGGCGACAGCCTGTCAGGCCCATTATACGAAAACCCCAACATACAGACGACGAGACATACGCACAGAGCCTCATTTTCCTGTTTGACAGATTGTCAAAACAGGGGGTATAAGGGGGCATCAACAAGGAGATCGAGATGGTTGTCACTGCCACCACCGCCGCCGAAGCCGCCGCCCTCGCCGCCCAGCTCCGCGTCCTCTACGCCAACACCGACTGGGCCGTCTGCATCCTGCGCCCCCTCTTCGAGGGTGAACTGTATCGCGTCATCGTCGGCTAACCGACATGCACACCCTCACCGCCTACTGCCCCCTCGGCCTCGGCGAGATCGCAGTCGAGATCACCTACCGCTTCACCCCCGGGCGCCCGGCGCGGGGCCCCTCCTACGCCAGCGGCGGCGAGCCCGCCGATCCCCCGGAAGTCGAGTTCATCTCGGCCAGCACCACGATCAACGACGATCTCGTCAAGCTGATGGTGACCGAGTGGGCCGAGGAGTGGATCGGCAACGACGGCTTCGACGAGGCAGTTGACAGGGCCTCCTGACTGCCCCATATTCAGGACATCGAATAGGAGATAACGAATGTCTGACCTCAACGACCGCCTCGACGACATCTTCGGTGACGACCTCGCCAACGTGCCCTTCGGCAAGCCAAAGGCCCTCCCGCAGGACGCCGCCAGCGTCCGCATCCGCGAGACGACCCCGGAATTCGCCGAGCGGTGCCCCAAGTGCCGCGGCACCGGCAGCTTCACCAGCTACTCCGGGCGCCCGCTGGGCCAGTGCTTCGCCTGCAAGGGTAAGGGCAGCAAGACCTTCAAGACCAGCCCCGAGGCCCGCACGGCCGCCCGCCAGCGCACGGCCGTCGCCAAGGCCTCGGTCGTCGCCGACCATCAGGCCGAGCTGAAGTGGCTGGGCGACACCCTCGCCCGCCGCGACCGGCTCCCCGAGGGCTACGCCACGATGCTGGCCGACTTCCAGACGCGCCTGCTGGGCGGCCACGCGCTGTCGGACAACCAGATGGCGGTGATCGCCAAGGGCATGGCCCGCAGCGCCCAGTGGGCTGTGGAGCGCGTCCAGAAGCAGGTTGAGCAGGCGGTGGCCCTTGACGTCACGGCCATCCGCACGGTGCTCCAGACCCGCAAGAAGGTCATGGTGGCGCTGTTCACGTTCAGCCTCGCCCCGGCTCACGGCAACAACCCGGGCGCGATCTACGTCAAGGACAACGGCGCGTACGTCGGCAAGATCCCCGCGGGCGCCTCGACCTTCGCTCCCGGCCGCGACTTCGACCAGAGCCGCCTCCCGGCCCTCGTCGAGGCGATGGCGGACCCGGCAGCGGCCGTGAAGGCCGACGCCGCCCGCCGCGCCCAGCAGCTGCTGGAGGATCCCGGCATGAGCATCCCCTGCGGCTGCTGCGGCCTGACCCTCACGAACCCCGAGAGCATCGCCCGCGGGATCGGCCCGATCTGCGCCGGAAAGTGGGGGTTCTGATGGCCCAACCCCCGCTCACCCCCGAGCAACGCCAGCGGCAGCGAGAGGGGATGCGCCGCTGGCAGGCCTCGCGCACCCTTGAAGAGAAGGAGGCCGCCAGCCTCAAGGCGCGAGAGAGATATCTCAAGACGCAGCAGGCGCGGCGCCAGAAGGCCGGCAAGTTGCGGGGGCGGATAGCCCTCCTCAACTGGGTCGTCTCCGACGACGAGGAAGACCGCTAGATGGCCAAGCTCACCCCCGGGCAGCGCGCGGAGAGCATGCGCCGCTGGCACGCCTCGCGCACCCCCGAAGAGCGGCGGGCCGTCGGGTTCAAGGGGTACATGACGCGCCAGAAGAACCGAGGCCTTACGGGGAGGCTGGTCGCCTCCAGCTGGGACCTCGACGACGAGGTTGACGACGCCTCCGGACTGCCCCATAATCGAGACATCGAATAGGAGATATCATAATGGCTCAGATCAGCACCCGCCGCGTCACTTGGAGTTCCATCGTCGGCGCGGCCGCCTTCCGCGAGGGCATCGAGGACTATCAGGCGGGCCGCGCCCCCGACTACGACAGGGACAAGAACTTCTGGCAGTACGAGCGCGGCCGGCAGTACGCCGCCGCCTGCGCCGGCCTCGGCCGCGCGCCGCAGCCCACTCGCAGCGGGCGCAGTGTCAGCCGGTTCGCCATCGCCGACTTCGGCCGCCAGTACGGCCCCAACGGCATCCTCTAGGGAGATAGGATCATGATCAATCTGCTTACCGCCATCGACTACGAGGCCACGTACTGGAAGTGGCTGAGGTACACCGCGGCCGCGCGCCGGCTCGACGCCCAGAACCCCGACGACACCCGCAAGGTGTTCACGCAGCTCTACCGTGCGCTTGCGGGCGACGACGTAGTCGTCCGCTTCCCCGGCGAGAGGAGCCTGTGATGGACTACGCAGAGATCTGGGCCGAGGCGTGGACGGCCGGCATCATGGCCGGCCTCGCCTGCCGCCCCACCCCGATGGTCGTCGAGTATCACAAAAGCAAGACCCTGTACGTCGTCGAAATCGTCGACGACGGCGCCTGCGGCTTCGCTTGGATCAAGATCCGGCCCGCCAATGCCAAACTGGCGCGCTGGCTGAAGGCGCAGAAGCTCGGCCACAAAGCCTACAACGGCGGCTGGGACGTCAGCGTCCACGACTTCGGCCAGAGCTTGGAGCGCAAGGCAAGCGCCGCGCGCGCCACGGCCGCCGTGCTGGTCAAGCACGGCATCGACGCAACCTCTTACAACAGGATGGACTGAAATGGCCAAGATCGTTCGTATGCCGACGCAGGCGAAGGGCGGCATCACACCCGCCGAGAAGCAGTTGATGGACGAGCATGCGAAGCTCTGGATCTCCCGGGCGATGCGCACGGACCCCATCGAACCCGCCAAGATCGTTCCGGCAATCGAAGGCATATACGCCGCCGCCGGTTTGAAGAAGCCGCGCGTCGTCATCGTGCCGTCGCCTCTCGTCATGGCGTTCGCATACGGAGCTGCCGCCGCAATCTGGTACGCCCACACGGCGACCCGCGCGGCGACCCGCGCGGCGACCCGCGCGGCGACCCACGCGGCGACCGACGCGGCGACCGACGCGGCGACCGACGCGGCGACCCGCGCGGCGACCCGCGCGGCGACCCACGCGGCGACCCACGCGGCGACCTACGCGGCGACCGACGCGGCGACCTACGCGGCGACCTACGCGGCGACCGACGCGGCGACCCGCGCGGCGACCGACGCGGCGACCGGCGCGGCGACCTACGCGGCGACCCGCGCGGCGACCCGCGCGGCGACCCGCGCGGCGACCGACGCGGCGACCGACGCGGCGACCGACGCGGCGACCCGCGCGGCGACCGACGCGGCGATCTACGAGGCGACCGACGCGGCGATCTACGAGGCGACCGACGAGGCGACCCGCGCGGCCTGCTACGATCTGGCGGGGGCTTCTGGGTTAGCGTGCGCCTCTGAGTGGACGCGCGTTTATCAGGGTGGGAATACGTGGGCCCCATACGAGGCTTACTTGACCGCCGCCCGAGACATTTTGGGGCTGCGCCTGCCGCCGCATACAGGCTACGCCGCGTGGGAACAGGCTGCGATCCACGGCGGCTTTCGGGTGATGCACCCGGAATTCTGCATTGTCTCGGACTTCCCTGAAATACTGAAGGTCGACGCGGAGAACCGGCCCCACTGTGAGACGGGCCCCTCGCATCGGTGGCGCGACGGGTGGTCGCTTTATCATTGGCACGGCGTGAAGATCCCGGCCGAGTGGATTGAAAACAAGGCCTCGCTCACGGCGAAGACCGCGTTGACGTGGCCCAACGTCGAGCAGCGCCGCGCGGCTTGCGAGATATTGAGCTGGGCCGTGGTCTTGAAAGAACTGAAGGCCAAGACAATTGACCGCGACGACGACCCTGAGATCGGCGAGCTTGTCGAAGTAACGCTCGAAGGCAGCCGCGAGAGGTTCATCAAAGTATTGTGCGGAACTTCGCGTGAATTTGCGTTGCCGGTGCCCCCCGAAACCAAAACGGCGTTGGAAGGGAATGCTTGGTCCTACGGCGTCGAACCTGATCTTCTCAAGCACATCGAAGTGAGGACGTGAACATGAAGACTTTTAACAACCTCTGCGCGCAGGGTGACATTTTGATCCAGCGCGTCGACAAGCTGCCCCCCGGCGTCGTGCCGGTGGCCCCCGAGAACGGCCGTGTGATCGTGACCCACAGCGAGACGGGCCACCATCACGTCATGCTGGCCGAGCGGACCAAGGCCTACAAGCTGCCTGACGCGATCATGGACATCTTCCTCACCGTCGAGGAGGGCGACACGCTGGAGCACCTGCGGGCGCACGACACCCACGAGAGCATCCTCTTCAAGCCCGGCATCTATCACGTCCGGCGCCAGCGAGAGTACACGCCGGAAGGCTTTCGGCGCGTGGAGGACTGAATCATGCGCGGACCTCACCCCCACCTCAACCCGTGCATCATAGAGGGAAAGGAGCGCCAGCAGCTGCAGGCTGCCATCGACCGCCTTGAGCGGCTGAAGGACAAAGAGTGGTGCCACGACGCCCTGCTCGTCCTCGACGCCGCCCGGAAGCATCTGGAGACGCTGCCCCAGCCCGCTATCAAGTTCAGGGTGACGGCGACTCGCGGGGAACGGGCGCGGCGTAGAGATTTCGACACCCGGTATGACGCTGTCGCGTGGGTCACGACCAACCTCTGGGTCTACAACAGCTTCAGCATCGACGAGGTCGAGTGATGCTGACCATCCACGACTGCACTTTTCAGGTGAGCTGGAAAGGCTGGGGGCCGTTCACGCCGCACGCCGAGCGCGTGGCGGTGGGCATCATGGTCGAGCTGCAGGAGATGAGCCCCGAGGGCGTCCAGCGGCTCGCGCGGTCCCCGCGCGAGCTGACCCTGACCGGGCGCGTCGCGCGCGCCCACCTCGCCGTCATCCTCGCACACCGCAAGCGGGCCACGCCCAAGCACGCCGACATCGTTCTGGAGGCCCTGTGACCAGCGTCCCCGCGCCGGGCGACCCTCGCCGGCTTGCCCGGATTGGGCACCTGCTCTACGGCGCGCAGCACATCGAGTATCTTTCTCGCATCCTCGGTGTCGACCGCAAGACCGTGTACCGCTGGCGCCGCGGCGTCACGCCCGTCCCCGGCTACGTCTGGGAGCCGCTCAAGGTCGCGCTGATGAAGCGCCGCAACGACATCGGCATCGTATTGGAGGGGATCGACAGTGAGTGACAAGATCGTGACCCGCTTCGTCCTCGCCGCGGGCATCGTCCTGCTCTGCGCGGGAGCCAGCTGGCAGGTGCAGGAGTGGGACGGTGCGGCGTGGGCCCCGGCCGTCACGCCCAAGGGCCACACGGTGGTCGTCAACGCCGAGAAGACGGCCTGCGAGCTGGACCTCGCGAGCCTCTCGACGGTCAAGCCGTCGGGGACCCGCCTGCGGTGCGCCAAAACGAAGTGAGGAATACGTCATGGCTTTGCATGAGCAATCCGTAGGTGCTTCTGACGAGTGGTATACACCGCCGCATGTTTTCGCCGCGCTGGGCGAACAGTTCGACGTCGACGTTGCGTCCCCCGGCGCTGGGATCGTGCCGTGGATACCGGCGCAGTCCTGTATAACAGCGCGAAGCTTGACCGAAACATGGGCCGGGTTTGTGTGGATGAACCCTCCGTTTGGCGGCCGTAATGGGCTGGTGCCGTGGCTCGATAAATTTGTGAAGCACGGCAACGGCGTGTGTCTGGTACCCGACAGAACATCGGCGCCGTGGTGGCAGCAGTGGGCTCCTGTTATGGGCGCGGTTCTGTTTGTCAGCCCGAAGCTGAAGTTCATTTCCGCCAAAGGTGTCGCGGGTAAAAGCCCTGCGCAGGGAACGTGCCTCGGCGGAATAGGCCCTCGGGGTGTTGTTGCTGTGACGCGCGCAGCCGCTACTCTCGGGGTGTTGATGACCCCTCAAACACCGCGTCCTGCACCTCGGCTTTGAACGTGAGGCGCGGGTAGACCGTGTCCTCCTCGACAGTGTCGACGGCGACGGTCGCGTAGCTGATCGTCTCCGGGGCCTTCTGGCCCTCGCGGGCCAGCCGCATGATCGTCTGGTCAAAATGGTCGAGCGACCACGGCAGCGAACACCAGCAGACCACATGCCCGCCGAATTGAAGATTAAGCCCGTGGCTGAATGCCGCCGGATGCGCGATCAGCACGCGCAGCCGCCTTGCGTTCCAATCCTCGACGGCCGCAGCGGCGACCTTGCGCGTCGTGCCGCTCCCCAGCACCGGCGCATCAGGATAGCGCAGCCGCAGCTCGTCGAGCTGCTCCCGGTAGTCGTAGACGAGCAGCACGGGCGACGTCTGCACGTCCACAACATCGCAGATGGCGTCGACGCGGAACATGTCGAGGCGCTTGCCTTCACCCGTCTCGTCGTAGACGAAGCCGGCGCAGACCTGCCGCATCTTGTTGACGACCTGCGCCCGGCCGCCGGGCATCATGACCTCGCCCTCGATGTCGGCGACGCTCGTCTTGTCGAGTTCCTCGTAGACGCGCCGGATGTCGGGGGGCAGGTCGACCGGAACCTTGACGTGGCGCACGGGAGGCGGCGCCCAGTTCTCAGGCGACAGGATGAACGTCATGTCGGAGATCTTCGCGAGCGTCTTCTCCAGCGTCCCCTTGCGGCACTTCCACACGTTCTCCGTCTGCTCCCACATGTTCGCCGCGCGCCACTTGACCCAGTCGCGGCCGAGCCTGCGGCCGTGGTCGATGATGCGCGTCTGCGCGAACAGGTCTTCGGGCCCGTTGGGTACGGGCGACCCGGTGAGGCCGATGCGGACCTTCATGTGATCCGTATGCTTCAGCGTCGGGCGCCACTTTGCGCTGGTGGGCCCCTTGAACTTCGACAGCTCGTCGACCACGAGACAGTCGAAGGCCTTGCTGTGCTTCTCAAGGAAGTCGACGAGGTTCTCATGGTTCACGACGACGATGTCGCCCTCGGCCGCATCACGCTCAGCAGGCGTGCCCGTCGCGACGGCGATCCGCAGGTGTCGCAGGTGTTCCCACTTCGCGCCCTCCTGCTGCCACACCAGTTCAGCGACGCGCAGAGGCGCCGTCACCAGCACACGGCGCACGGTGCCGTCGGCGAGCATCTCGCTCAACGCCGTCAGCGTAACCAAAGTCTTTCCGGCACCCGGGCGAGCAAAAATCATGCTCTCGTTGCGTTCGTAGATGTGTGTGATTGCCTGCTGCTGTACAGGCCTGATTGCTACGGACATATGCTTTCAAAATCCAATACGTTATCGATGACGTGTACTTCAAATCCTAATGCACGCAGCCGCGAATGCCAAGCCGCCTGCAGCGGCGTCGGCTTCTTGCCGGGTGCCTTGAATTCGATGAACACGACGCGGCCGCCGGCGGACAGCATGAGACGGTCTGGGACACCCGGATACCCCTGAACTTCAAGTTTCCAGAACACATGCCCGCGGGCTTTGGCGAACTTCCGGCACTTCGCTTCTATGTGCTTTTCCACGCTTCAAGTTATCACGCTTGACGACAGCGTGTCACGAGGCGTAGCTTCCCGCCATCAAACAGGAGACAAGATTGCAACACGCACCCTTCGGATCGTCGACTGCCGAGCGCGTCATCAACTGCCCCGGCTCCGTCGCCCTCTCAGCCAAATCACCCGAACAGCCCGCGAGCGAATACGCCGCGAAGGGCAGCGCGCAGCACGCCCTGATCGAGCACCTCCTGCTTGAAGGCGGCGAGCCCAAGGACTTCATCGGCGCGATGTTCGCCGGCGTCGAGATCGACGAGGAGTTGTCCGACGGCGTCAAGATCGCGCTCGACGCAGCCGAGAAGCTCCTCGAAGATTTCGCCGGCGACCAGCTCGTCGAGCAGCGGCTTGTCATCGTCGAGAACGAGATCTTCGGCACCGGCGACGTCATCGGCATTTCAGGCGACGGGACGCGCGCCCTGATCGCGGATCACAAGTTCGGCTACGTGGAAGTCTCCCCCGACAGTTTGCAGTTGAAGTTCCTCGCCGCCGCGCTGCTCGCGGATCCCGCGATGGCCGCCGTCGCGAAAGACATCGAGGAGTTCGAGTTGGCGATCATCCAGCCCGCCTTCGACCCGTGCGTCACGAAGGCGACGGTGACGCGCGCCGAAGTCGAGGTCTTCCTGCGCACGATCAAGCTGGCGCACTCGGCCAGCAAGGTACCCTCCGCAGAAGTCCGCATTGGCAAGTGGTGCAAGTGGTGTCGCGCCAAGGCGATCTGCCCCGCGCAGCGCCAGATGTTCGCGGACCTGATCGACGTGAAGGTTCACCCCGGCTGGTCGCCCGCGGAGCTGGGCGACATGCTGGTCAAGGCGAAGCAGGTCGAAGACCTGATCGAGAGCATCAAGGAGCGCGTGAAGCACGAGCTGGCGAACGGCAGGACCGTGCCGGGCTGGCGCCTCAAGGCGGGCTCGACGCGCATGGCGTGGGCCCAGAGCGTCAAGGATACCATCGCCGCGCTGCGGGGCCTCGGGCTCAAGGGCGACAAGGCCATTCAACCCATCACCCCGGCGGCCGCCAAGAAGGCGCTGGGAGAGCTTCCCGACGATCTCGTCGTGAAGAACACGAGCGCGCCTTCGCTCGCTCGTGACACCGACGCCGCAGACGCTGTCCTGCCGGTGGCGGCCTTTGCAAAGGCAGCAGCACTGTTAGAAGGAACTAGGTAAATGAGCAATCAAATGAGCCTCTTCTCGAACGGGGGCCTCCCCCCGGCTGACCGCAACGCCTACAAGCAGTCGATCAAGGCGATGTCGGCCGCGGCGAAGTCGACGATGGGCGGCATGCCGTTCCTGCGCATGGGCAAGGACGGCGAGTGGGTCTACGGCGCCGACAACACCGAGGTCGAGGAGAACAGCCTCTGGGCCGTGAACCCGTTCTCGATGGCCCTCGGCTTCATCGCGTGGGGGACCGGGGCGCAGGAGGGCACCGTGCTGGGCGAGCAGCTGGCTCGCGTCGGCGAGGTGCCGGTGCAGCGGGGCAACCTGCAGGACGTCGGGGCCGAGTGGACGCCGTGCTGCGCGTTCGAGCTGGTCTGCCTCACCGGCGAGGATAAGGGGACGCACGTCCTCTACAAGACCAACTCGGTCGGCGGCCGCCGCGCGTTCGCCGACATGATGCAGCTGGTTGCGGCAGCGATGGAGGACGAGGCCGAGGGCAAGTGCGTCCCCATCGTCAACCTCGACTGCGACAGCTACCCGCACAAGAAGTACGGCAAGATCTACACGCCGATCTTCGACATCAAGAAGTGGGTCATGACCGACGCCGAGGAGCTTGGGGGCGCGCCGGCCAAGGAAGAGGTGGAGGCACCGGCGAAGCCTGCCGAGGAGGGCACGGTTCGTCGCCGCCGTCGCTGAAGCCTGACTGGGGGCGGCCTATGGCCGCCCCCTTTTCTTTTTATGGAGAATAGCATGGGATTGATACTGAGTTTGGACTATGAGACGCAAAGCGCGCTCGACCTGACCAAGATCGGCGCTTACCGCTACGCCCAGAGCGCCAAGATCATGTGCGCCGGCTACGCGATCTACGAAGAGAACACGTTCAAGCCCGAAATGGTGAAGCCGTGGCGCGCTTGGAAGGGCGAGCCGATGCCGGGCGACCTGCTCGCGGCGCTGTCCGACGAGAGCGTCAGGAAGTTCGCGTGGAACGCCCAGTTCGAGCGCCTGATCACGCTGCACGCCGCGGGCCTCGCGGTGCCGCAGGAGCAGTGGTTTTGCACCGCCGCGCGCGCCCGCGCCTCGGCCTACCCCGGCAAGCTGGACCTGTGCGCGAAGGCGCTGGCGATCCCGCAGAAGAAGGATCTGGCGGGCGGCAAGCTGATGAAGAAGCTCTCGACTGAGGGCACCGGGACCGAGGAGGAGTACGAGCGCGTCCTCGAATACTGCATGCAGGATGTTGTCGTCGAGGCGACCATCGGCATGGTCGTCCGCGACCTGACACGCGAGGAGTGGAAGGACTACCACGTCTGCGAGCGCATGAACGACCGCGGCATTCCCATCGACGCCGATCTGGCGCGCGCGGCGCAGAGCTATGCCGAGGTCGAGGCGGCAGAAATTGCCAAGGAATTAAATGCCGCGACGGGCGGCGCGATCACCAGCGCGAAGCAGTTCGCCCGCATCAAGCAGTGGGTCGCCGTGAAGGCGCCCGAGATTGCCGAGCAGTTTACCGACGAGGAGACGGGCAAGTTCTCGCTCGACAGGTCGGCGCGCACCGCCATCTTCGAGAGCGACCTGAACCTCAGCGAGGAAGTCCGCGAGGTGCTGGAGCTGATCGACGACGCCGGGCGCGCGAGCACGGCCAAGTACGCCGCCATCGAGAACCGCACCGACACCGACGGCCGGTTGCGCGGCGCGTACCTGTTCAACGGTGCGGGGCAGACTGGCAGATACTCCGCCATGGGATTTCAGCCGCATAATCTGGTGCGCGACAAGCTCGACAACAGCGGCGACGTGATCGAGGCCGTGCTCGACGGGGCCTCTGCCGACGAGGTCACGACGCTCTCCGGGCAGAACATGCTGACGACGCTGGCGCGCATGCTGCGCCCGACCATCGTCGCGGAGAACGGCAACGTGCTGGTCTGGGCCGACTACTCGGCCGTCGAGGCACGCGCCCTGCCGTGGCTCTCGGGGACACAGGACGCGGAGCCCCTGCTCGATCTCTTCCGCAAGAACGAGGACGTCTACAAGCACGCGGCGTCGGGCATCTACGGCGTGCGCGCAGACGCTGTAGACAAGGCGCAGAGGCAAATCGGAAAAATTTCCACATTGGCTCTAGGGTACGGCGGCGGAGCAAACGCCTTCCGCAAGATGGCGCGCGCCTACGGTCTGAAGATCACCGACACCGTCGCAGAAGAGATCAAGGTCGCGTGGCGTCTGGCGAACCCGTGGGCGAAGACTTTCTGGCGCGATCTGGAGACGGCAGCGATCCTCGCTGTGCGCCACCCCGGCGACGTCGCAGAGGCGGGTCGCATCAAGTACCTGATGCACGGCGACATGCTCTACGCGCTGCTGCCCTGCGGGCGCCTGATCGCGTACCCGGAAGTCGAGCTGGTGGAGATCGAGGGCAAGTACGGCCCGCAGCCTCGCCTGACGGCGCTGAAGGCCTCGATGCACCCGAAGAAGGGCGAGACGGCGTGGCCCCGCGTTGCACTCTATGGTGGTCTGCTCGCCGAGAACTGCCTCGCCGGTGACACGGAAGTGCTGACGCCCGATGGATGGGTCGAACTGGCCGATGTGGGCGCGCGTCCCGTGTGGGATGGTGTCGAATTCGTGCGGCACGACGGCGTCATCGCCAAGGGTATTCGGTTGACCGGCAGGCTGGACGGGGTCCGCCTGACGTCGGATCATAAAGTGCTCACTGCGAAAGGATGGGTCGATGCCTCGGAAGCGGAAGGATTTGACAGGGCAAGTGTTCGGGCGCTTGACGGCTATAGCGCCGGTGGACAGCGCGCAGGGGTATGGGCCAGAGAATTGCCGCTGGGCTACGCGAGCGGAGCAGGCGCGGAATACCCGACGCTCCCGGTTCATCGACACACCATGGGGGCGCATGATGGTGGCGGGCGCAGCGGAACGGTCGGGCATCGGGGTGACGACATTGCTGTACCGTTTGGGGCGTGGGAACCCGCTGTTCACGAAGCCGTCTACGACATCCTGAATTGCGGCCCTCGACAGAGGTTTGTTGTGCGCGGCCATTCGGGTCCTTTCATCGTGCACAACTGCACGCAGGCATTCTGCGCCTCCCTGCTGCGCACCGCCGTGCGCCACCTCGACGACGCCGGGTGGCCCGTCGTCATGCACACGCACGACGAGGTTCTCGTTGAAGTCGGGGAGGATGAGATCGAGGAGGCCAAGGCAGCGTTGCAGGAGGCGATGCTGACGAACCCGTGGCCGGACTTACCCCTTGCCGCCGAACCGGAGTACGGATACAGCTACGACAAGTAGAGGTTGATATGGAATTGAATATATTCATGGGACACGTCTTCGGTGACGTGCCCGACGACGAAATCATCGGCATCGTCCAACGCGGCAAAGATGGCCGGGGTTGGCAGGTTACACCCTACAGGCAGGGCCGCACGAAGCTGCGCCCCGACGCCGCCAGCTACTACTGCATCTCCACCCTGAAGAAGCCCCCCGAGGGCGAACCTCTGCGTCGGCTGATGCCGAACATGGCCCGGTGCCACGCCATCGTCCTCGACGACATCGGGACGAAGATCGACGCGGAGAAGTTCAAGGGCAAGGCCGAGCCGCACTACGTCATGGAGACGTCGGCGGGCAATCATCAGTACGGCCTGCTCTTCGACGGGACGTTGGAGGAGGCGCAGGTTCTCATCGAGGCCCTGATCGAGGCCGGCTACAGCGACCCCGGCGCCCGCGACGTTCACCGCCTCGTGCGCCTCCCCGGCTCGCTGAACTACAAGAGCGACCCGCCCTTCGTCGCGCATCTCGTCGGCGAGAACTGGGACCAGCCCGCGTGGACATTCAAGGATCTGTGCGAAGAGTTCGGCCTGACGCCGCGCGAGCCGACCAGCCTGCGCTCGACCAAGCGCGCGTGGAACGGCGACACGGGCGGCGACGTCATCCTGAAGTGGATCACCGAGAAGGGCATGGCCCTCTCGGAGCCCAACTCCGACGGCTGGCTGTTCATCGAGTGCCCGTGGGCCGACGAGCATAGCGACGGCCGGCGCGACGCGAAGTGGCAGATCGGGAACGGCACGACGGGCTCCTATCACTGCTTCCACGGATCCTGCCAGCACCGGACGCAGCGGGAGTTCTTGCTCTGGTGCTCGGAGAACGGCGCGCCCGACTTTGAGGCTGAGGTGATCACGCAGGTCACCGTCATCGGCCAGAAGCTGGCGACGATACCGAGGGGTGCCTTCGCGCCGCCGGGCCCTTTGCAGCCCCCGCCGGACGGCACACCTGCGGGGGACATCCTTACTGGGCTCGTGCTGCAGTACGCCTCGCGGCTGGCGGTGGAGATGCTGCCGACGCTCGAAAAAACGTCGAAGACGAAGACGCCGAAGGACGTGCAGAAGGCCACCGTCGAGAACGTGCAGTATGTCGTCGCGGAATGCGGGTTCTCCGCGCTAAAAAATCACATGACCGGCGAGGTCGAGCTGACCCACGCCGACGCGACTTTCAACGTGTTTAAGAACCCCATGGAGCGAGCCCTGATGACCCGTGAACTGCTGATATCGTTGGCGAACCGCGTCGGCATTTCGTTGCGCGCCACGCTCGACGAGCTGCTGCACACGCTGGCCGCCAACAACGGGTACCACCCGGTCTATGACTGGATAAAAAACAAACCGTGGGACGGCGTCGACCGCTTTCCCGCGCTGGCCGCCGCGCTGGAGGTGCCGAACGAGAAGTGGCGCGACATCGTCCTCCTGCGCTCGTCCATGCAGTCGATTCTGGCTTGGACGAACTGGATGCGCGAGACGCCCGTCAGCGTCCCCCACGTCCCCACCCTCAGCGGCCCGCAGGGTTGCGGCAAGTCGACGTTCATCGGGTCGCTGCTGCCGTCTCAGTGGCGCCTGCTGGAGCAGAGCGCGAACCTCGGCCACGCCAGCAGCAAGGACGACGAGCGCAGGCTCACGAGTTCCCCCCTCGTCGAGCTGTCGGAACTGGAGACGGTCATCGGCCGCGTCGAGGCGGGGCACCTCAAGAGTTTCCTCTCGCGCCCCGTCGACAAGATGCGGCTCCCCTACGACCGCACGATCACTACGCGCCCCCGCGGCACCACGTTCTGGGGCACCGTCAACGACGGCGTGTATCTCAACGACCCCACCGGGGCGCGCCGTTTCTGGCCTCTTGATGTGGTGAAGTGCAACGCCTTCCACGGCGTCGACATGCAGCAGTACTGGGCGCAGATGCTGCACCTGTTCAATCAGGGCGAGCCGTGGAACCTGACCCCCGACGAGGCGAAGCTCCACGCCGTCATCGCCGAGAAACACCGCGTCGAGAGCCCCGCCGAGGGGCGCCTGCAGGAGATGTACGCGCGCAGGAAACACATACCGGAGAAGGATTGGACCTTCGCGACCGCGAGCGACATCTCGCGCTACTACCAGCTGCCGGACAACTACCCGACGTTGAGAGCCATCGGCAGCGTGCTGACGAAGATGTTTGGCGAACGTGCCAGCAATAACGAACGGAAAGGATGGAAAGTGCCGATAAAACAGGTTGAGTTCCGGGCGGGGTTTTCCTCCTACGCCCCTCCCGAGGGATCGTCATGAAACTCCTGATCCACATGAATATGCCGTCGGGCAAGAACGACGGAACGCACCAGCTCATTCTGGAGATGCCCTCGGTGGCCGTGCTGGCCGACCTGCCGTTCTTCTTTAAGCAGGGGTACTTGCACGGCACCCATCTCATCTACGACCGGGCTGACAACAACACCCGCGTGTGGTCGAGCCGGGGGACCATGATCATCAACGTCGCGCACATCGGCAAGATTGCCGAATATTACGAGGGGTAGTCATGAAGCATCTTGAGATCACTTCCGAGGCGCTGAGGCTTTTGGCGCCGCGAGGCGACGTCTACGGCACGGTGAGGGGGAACCACGAGCGCATCGCTCGCATCGCCAACGAACTCACGGGCCAGACTTTGCTTGCGCACGACATCGCCATGGTGCTGGTCGCCGTCAAGCTCTCGCGCATCGCGCAGTCGCCCGGCCACGTCGACAGCTACGTCGACGCGATCAACTACCTCTCGTTTGCCGGGGAGTTCGCGACCGATGACGGCGGGGAAGGGTGAGGAAAACGCCTCCGCGCGTCTTACGGAGGCCGAAGTATACGCGATCCGGCGCGACACCCGCCGGTATAAACAGATTGCGCATGAGTATGGAGTAGCGGTGTCGCATGTATCCAACATTCGCAATCGTCGGAAGTGGAAACATCTAAAAGAGGAGAATGAAAATGACGCACGTAGTAACGACTGAACATGTAACGCCCGAGATGGCGCGTCGCTGGTTGGACCCGGAGATCAACAAGACCAACCGTAAGCTGAAGCCCGTGGTCGTGCGGAAGTACATCGCCGACATGGGCGAAGCTCACTGGATCTTCAACGGGGACTCTCTCAAGTTCGACTGGAACGGCAAGCTGCTCGACGGCCAGCATCGACTGCACGCAGTCATCGCCATGGGACACCCGGTGGAGTTCCTGATCGTGCGAAACCTGCACCCCGACGCCTACCTGACGATTGATATCGGCGCCCGCCGCACGATGGGCGACATGATGCAGCGCATCGGCAGCAAGCAGTCCTCTGCCGCCGGCGCGGCCGCCAAGGTGCTGTACTGGTTTGAAACCGGGCAGACGTTGGACTTCAACGCCACCTACTCCACCGCGCAGCTGCTCGACATCTATAAGGAGCACCCGAAGCTGGAGGAGTTTGTCGCGCAGTACACCGCCTCGTCGGTGCGCTGGAAGCTTCGCGCCGGCTCTGCGTGGCCCGTCGTGGCGTACATCGCCTCCCGCCGGTACCCCGTAGAGTGGGCCGCGTTTCAACAGTCCGTCGCCGATGGCAGCGGTATCGCGAAGGGCGACCCCCGGCACACGCTTCGTGAGTGGCTCCTGAACAGGGCCGCCTCCAAGCGGCAGGCTCGCAACGACGAGCGTTTCAACGTCTTCGCGAAGGCGTGGAACGCCCACCGCGCAAACCGCAAGCTCCTCGTGCTGGTGCATCGCGGCAACGAGGCCCCTGTGACCCCCGCGGGCGCCTGATGACCGAACTGGAACAGCACAGCGCCCTCTACTGGGCGCTGTGCCGGCACGTCCAGCGGAACCGCTGCTGGACTGCCAACGCCACAATCCTGATCACGCGGCTCTTGCACAGCCCGCACGAGCGTGTCAGGCTCCTCGCTTGTGATTTATGGTATAGGATAACAGCAGATGAACGCAAAGACGCGACGCACGATTGAGCAGGCGGCTCAACGCGAGGGCGCACTCAGGGTCGAGTGGACGCAGGGCCAGACCCACACCATCGCCCGCTTCCACATGCCCGACGGCCTCATCGTCTCCATGCCGGTTTCAAAAAGCAGCAGCATCGACGAGTACAGGTACAAGGGGTGGACGCGGCAGTACATCCGCAACCCCTCCAAGTGGCATGTCAGGCCGCGCTGACGCGATCCGGCACGCCGCCGCCAAGATCATGGCGCGGCGTGCCAAGTCGTGGCGTTATACGTTGGACGAGCGCGCCGCGATGGCCGGCGTGATCGGCCTGTTATCAGTTACAATATTCGGTGATGATCACGATGCCCGACGACCCCGCGCCGCCCGCTACGTTGGCGATACTGTTGGACGTGTAGCCGCCGCCGCCGCCCGAGCCGTAGGCGCTTGCGGCGGCACCGTTGGCATCGCCGGTGCCAAAAAAGGCTGCGGGGGCCGCCCCGCCGCCGAAAAGTGACGATCCGCCCGCCGCGCCAAAAACGGAGGTGGCCGCCGTGTTCGCGGCGTAGCCTGAATTGCCACTGGCCCCCGCAGCAGCGATGCCTCCGGTCGCGGTCCCGGCAATGCCACCAGCGCCCGCCGCGCCAACGGACACAGCTGCATCCGTGCCGCCGCCGCCCGTGCCGCCCTTGCCGATGCACAGCACGCCGACCGACGTATCGCCGCCGTTGCCGCCCGCATTTGGACCGGCAGCACCAGCAGTACCGCCCGCGCCAATAGTGACAGTCTTGGACGCTCCGATGTCCGCCGCCGTCGCCAGCTTACGAGAGTAGCCGCCCGATCCGCCGCCGCCGCCGACATTGACCTGCGACCCCGTGCCATTTGAGCCGCCACCCGCACCGCCGCCGCCGACGCATTCGATGATGCAGGTGACCATGCCGGCGTGCGGTGTGTATGTCCCAGAAGAGGTGAATACCTGCTGAAATACGGCGGTCGTAATTGCCGCCGTCGTCTGGGTTGTGGCGTTGGGGAACACGAAGCCGCCCGTAGTCGATGCGACGGTGCCCGCCACGGTCAGCATGTTGCTGCCGACGGTCGTCGTGCCGATGCCAACCTGCGTGCCCGACGGCGACAGGTACAGCGTGTTGCTGCCCACATTCAGCGTATTCGGGATCGCCATCGCGTTCGAGTTGACCGTGAGCGTGTCGCCGCCCGCGTCGCCAAGTACGGTATTGCCGCTGTTGGTCAGGCCCGCGACGGCAAGCGTCGTTCCGTCGAAGGTGAGGTTCGCGCTGCCCGCCAGCACGCCCGCGTTGTTGTACTGGACCTGCGTAGTCGAGCCGCCCGCGGCGGCCGTCGTGTCGTTGCGGACCATGCCGGACGCCGTGCCGTCGCAGGAGATCTGGACGTTGTCGCCGGCGTTGATCGTGACGTAGGTGCCGCCCGCGGCCGACTGCACGCGCACGGCGTAGCCGCCCGCCGTGCCGTTGCGGACGACCCACTGGCCCCCGATGCTGGAGGGGACCGAGTAGGTGACGATGCCGCCGGGGGTGCCCGAGACTACGAGCGAGAGGGGGACGCACTGCGCCGCCGACAGGACGACCGTCGTGCCGCCCAAGCCGGTGGAGTTCAGCAGCGTGCTGGCGCCGAGGGCGGAGTCGAGGAGTCCGAAGTTGGTGTTGAGGGGCCCGGTGCCCCACGTGTTGGCATTGGAATTGTAGGCGGGCTGGTCGAGCCCCTTGTTGGCTGTGGTCATTGGAGGGCCTCTTCAGCTATGGAGAGCGCCTTGGTGATGGCCTCATCAGGCTGCTCTAGGAGGGGTTCTGTCGTCGTGTTGTGGCCCTTCTTGGCCTTCTCCGCGGCGCGGATCAGCGACATCGCGATGCTGCCGTGGTTGATCCCCCCGATCCGCCCGCCCGCCTTGCGCCCCGGACGAGGAGCCCCCGTTGGCGTGGCGTACATCGGGATCGTCAGACCTTGCGCAGGCTGCGGCGGCGGAGCGTCAAGATCACGACCGCCAAGGTAACCGTACTTTGCGCCGGCTGTCGCCGCATCCTGCGCATATCGCGCCAGCCCCGGAATTGAAAACGGATTTCGAATGTTTTCTACTGAAGGCGCTTTGAGAAGCTCCCGCATAACTTTCGGGTCTTCGAGCGCGGCTTGCAGCAGCTTCGTGGCGGCCGCCTGTACGTCGCCGTACATCAACCGCGTTGTTAGTTGCCCCGGCGTTCCCCCGAGATACCCACCGAGCCCTGCGAGACCGGCCAATTCCGCGCCCGCTGTCAACGCGGCGGGCAATCCGGTGGCTTTTGCAGCGCCAAAGGCAAGCGCGCCTTGCGCAAGACGGCCCATTGCGACACCGTGGACTAGCGTGAAGATGTCGCCCTGTTTCAGCAGGTCAGTCAATCGACGCTCGTCAAGCGCGCCCTGCGGGATACGCGACCAGACTTCAGCCGACCGTTGAAGTTGCGTCAGCGATTGAGGACTATGCCCCGGCAAGGCTGCGCGCAAGTCAGCAGCGTTGTTCTGGATGAAGTCCGCGATGCGCGTAGGGTTCTCGCTGTTGAGTACGTCGCGAAACTCACCAACGAGCCGCTCGCTGCCGGCGCGCGCCGTGACGGCGCGCAAACGACTTTCAAGCCCCGGCACTTCAGCAACCAGCGACGCGAAGCTGGGATCCTTCATGTACCGCTGCAAGTCGGTGTCAGTTATAATCTTCTGGCCGTTGTTCGAGAGCTTCGAGACGGCCCAGTCCGATACCGACTCCTGCAGATTACGCTGCATGCTCGCGCGGTCCCCCGCCGGCAGCCTTTCGGCAACCGCCGGGGAGTCAAAGAACGACGCCATCCGCCTGTAGTTGCCCGCGGCGTCTTTACCCTTCAGCAGCGTGTCGAGCGTCGTCTCAGACGGCAGCACGTTCTCCCCGGCGCCTGCAACGCCTTCGCCGTAGCGTTTACGAAGCTGGCCGAAAACTTTATCGCTGCTATCGAAAAGCCGTTCGTACTCTCGCGTCTTTTTGACGGCATCCGTCCATGAGTCAGAGAACTGCCCGTAAGTCACGCCTTCCGGCATGAACCTCTTCGATACATTCTCAACGTTCTCCAGCACCGGGTTGAAAGCCTCGATAAAAGCTCGTGTGCTGCGGCTGTCGCCGCGCCCTTCCCGCAAGTTCTCTTTCGCCGTCGACAGCGCGTTTTGGACGTAGCGAGCAGGCACCGTACCCTTCGCCATGTCGAAAGCTTCAATATATGCCCGCAGGTTCGGGTCGAGGGCTGCTACACCCGGGCCGATTTTCTCCGCCATTGCTTGAGAAGCTGCGCGCAGCGGTGGAGTGTTGATTTCGGCCAGCTCAAGCACGGGGTGTTTCCACGCGAGATCGGCGTCGCCCTTCATCCGGTCGTGGATGACGTCGAAGGGTCCGCGTGCCCTGACCGACGCTGCCGCCTGCGGATTATCTCCTACGACCCGCAGCGTCTCGTGCAGCGGGCTTGGCGCTGGCGCCGCCGCCGCGAGGCGCGCCGCCGCGCTCCCAATTTCCTGCCGTGCCTCAGTTGTGAGGATGGAACTTCGCTCTGGCGCGATTTCTTTTGTGAGCCCTGCGAGTCGCGGGTTCTGCGCCATGAGCTGTCGCGAGATGGGTTCGGCCCCCGGGGTGTAGAGGTCCGGGGAGAGCCGCGGCACGTCAGTGACGCCTGCCTCTTTGCGCAGGATGTCGGCCGCTGTGCCTTTGGCGATGGCTTCGCGTTCAGCGCGCCCGGCGCGCAGCGAACCCGCCCGCGCGCCTGCCAGCGCCCCGGCGATCTCCGCGCCGGGTGTGTTAGGCAGCAGTTCACCGGCTGCCCCCGCACCGACACCTGCCAGCAGGTTTGCGGGGCTCGCGGTTTCACGAATTGCGCCGCGTGTGAGGCCGCCTACACCACTGCGGATTGCGCCGGGTACCGCACCGAATGCGGGCGCGCCGCCGATGAATTCACCGGCAGTACGCGCCGCGCGACCGTATCCCGTGGCGGGTTCGTATTGGAGCCCCGGCACACCCTGCCGCGATGCCCAGTCGACTGCTCCCTTGCTGGTCGGCAGATCGACGCCCAACACCCGCGCATGCGTGCCGGCGCGTTCTTCAGGCGTCGCGCTTTCGGCTGCCGCGCGTTTGGCGGTTTCTAATTTTTGCGCGGCCTCACCCGGCGCGGTGAACCCAAGCACTTCGCCGGCTTTACGCGCGGCAAACGGGACGTATTGTTCACCCAGCCGGTAAAGTTGCGCGATGTCACCCGGCAGCCCCGCCGTCCCTACAAAACCGCGGCCGACACCGGACGCCGTAGCCTTGGCGACATCTTCAACTACTCCCGGCGTTTCGCCCGGAGAGGGCGTCTCAAAAGTTCCTTGGCCTGTGGCCGTTACTCTTGCGCCGGGGCGCACCGCGCGTTCAGGGGCCCGCGAGGGCGCGGGCGTCTCAAAAAGAACTTTCTCATCAGTCATTTACTCACCCCACTGCGCGCCGCCACCGGCGCTAGGGCCAAGGAAGCGTGCTTTCTGATACGTGTTGCCGTAGGGCACCATATACATCTGGCCAACCTTGAGTTTACGCGGGTCAGGGCCCGAAGATGTCATCGCAGTGTCGATGTCGCCAAGCACGGCGATATCCTTCTTCACCCGCGCAATCCGCTCGTTCAGGTTGTTACCGGGGAGCCGCGCCCACGCCTGCGCCGCGCCAGCGCGGTCAATGCTGGGGCCGTACTTGTTAGGAGACATCTGCTCATTAAGCCAATTGTCGCGCTCTTGAGCCCACTGCGCAGTCGCCACCAATTCAGATATGATAGCTTTATTGGCTTCTGGCAGAAGGTTCATGTCAGAGTTGGCGTTGCTCAGACCTCCATACCGGGTGTCTGACATCGCGCCAGCGTTTTTCAAATTGTCCATGATAAGTTTGTAGGCGTTCTTGCGCGCGATCTGGAAGGCGTCAGGGTCGGTGGCCGTGATGGTCTGGCCAGTGAAGCCCTGCACCAGCGCCGCCACGTTGTTGATGGCGCCACGCAGCGGGCCGGTCTGGGCTTCCTGCAGCGCCTTGCTCAACTCAGTCGCCGTTGAGAGCGAGTTCTCAAAATTCTGTTGGCGGTTTTCGTATGTGTTCTTCCACTGCGTGTTGTCGGCAGTGCGCTGCGTCTGCGCTTGCATGGAATTGAAACCGGGCAGCGTGATAAACCCGGTGCCGCCAATTACTGGTACCCGACCATTGCTACTGATTTCAGCCTGAATTTCATCAGCTTCACGACGGCGTCTTGCAGACCCTTCGGCATCAAAGCGGGCCATTTGCCGCGCCTCTTCTCGCATAGTATCCGGGTTACGCGCCGGGTCGATATTTTGCGCAACCCACTGTTGCTGCTCAGGCGTAATGCCGGCGGGGCGCGCCCAATCAGGCACGTCACCCGGCGGCGTAGCCGCTGAAGGTGCGGTAGCCCCGCCAGCCGCAGGCGCGCCGCCAGTCGCAGGCGCGCCGCCAGTCGCAGGCGCGCCGCCAGTCGCAGGCGCGCCGCCAGTCGCAGGCGCGCCGCTCCTGAGCAAATCCTGCATCTCGCCGGGTGACTTTGCATACCGGCTGAGCAATCTGCTAATGTATTGCCCAAGAATATCGTACTGCTTTTGCACCGGGTTGATCAGGTCGGCTGAATCGCGATTGGCGATCATTTGGCCAAGTTTGGTACCGAGGTCCGTGCGAATTTTGAATAGTTCGCCCGCAGAGGATATGTCAGCCCGCTGTTGATTTATGTCGAGGCCCTGCTGCTTATACGACATCATGGGATACATCTGCGCGGCTTCGCCAAGGCCCTGACCGATAGCGACGCCAAGGTACGGCGACGGCGACGCAAGCATCTTTCCGATGCCCCCCGCCAACGGCATCAGCCAGTTCTGGTTGTTTCCAATCCAGTCGCCGGCGCGGTCGAAGAAATTACGCTCCGCAAGGTTGGAGGCGTTGGGTGCCCTCAGAGCGTTCGATTCCACGGCAGGTGCAGGTGCGGGGGTATTGCCCCCCGGTGGCGTCTGCACAGCTTGCGGCGGCGGAAGCGGGGGCGCGCTTGAGGGTGCCGTCCGCGCAGCGGGGGGCTGCGCAGCGGTGTTGTGGCCGACAAGATCGCTATCCCCGGTGGTGCGTTCAGCTCCCGCAGTGCTTTGCGGTGGTACAAGGCCCTGCGTAATTTCGGGCGGGTATACTGGCGGATTTGTCGTCGTCGTCGCCGGTTGCGCAGGCGGCGGCACAAGCCCCGCTGGGGTAGGCTCGGTTTGCGCGGCTGCCGCGCTACCCGTTGACGGGAACAGACTGCGCGTGAAATTGCCAATTGGATCGCGCGCAGGCGGCTTCATATTAGTAGGGTACGCAGGCGCGATTGAGTATGGGTCAACGCCTGTCGATTCGCGCGGCGGCGGTGGCACAAGCCCCACCGGGGGCTGCGGCTGCTCAGTCGCGCGCAACGTGTTTTCAAATCTGCGCTGACGCACGTTCTGGATCGTGGCGTCGCGCGCATAATCGCCTTCAGGGCCCCACATCGGCGGGGATGGTTCGCCAATCATTCGGTTTATGACGCGCGTCGTCTCCTCGTCGTCTGCCACGGCGCTTCCATCTGCGTAACCACGGCGCGGCACGAGGCCGCCCGAGGCAAAGCGGTCGGGCATCTCGAAACGGTCGGGCATCTCGAAATCGTCGCCCGTGTCGATGGGCTCAAGACCCGCGTGCATATCTTCAACATCGTGAAGCGGGGGCGCGAGGCCCGCGCTGCGCGGTGCCTCGGGGCGCATGTGCACCTCGGCCGGCGGCGCGCCGCCCATGATCTTGGCGACATAGTCGTTCGTCGACATGTTGACGTCGCGCCGTCCGAGGCGCCGCGCCTCGGACAACGGCACGCCGCTGTGCCACATCGAGGCGGCGTCGGCGAGGTTGCCGTGCTGGCCGAGATACTTGCCAAAATGGTGCTCGAAGACGCGCTCCTGCGCTTCCGGGCTCTTCAGAAACTCTTCCGGCGTCATGCGGCGCCCAAGGGCCTCTTGCGTCCACGACGGGATGTTTGCGCCCATGACCTGATACTTGCCGTGTGCGCGGTCGCCGCCGACTGACGGCCCCATGGCGTCGTATCGGCCGCCGCTCTCGATGCCCGCGATCCGGCGCTTGGCGTCGGCCATCATAGCCGGGTCAACGCGGCCGTCGGTGGCGTAGCCGACGCGGCCGCCGTCCTTCGCGAACGCAGAGCCTGCCATCTTGCCGGCCGCACCTCCTATCATGCCGCCCGCGGGACCACCCATTAGCGAGCCTCCGATAGTGCCTACGAGGCCCAGAAGGGCTCCCGCGGTTCCGTCTTTCTTTTGGCCGTCCTTATCGCCGCGCATGTCGAGCTTCGGCGCGTCGAGTTTATTCTGTTTTTGCGGGTCGTCGGCAAGGTCTTCAACTATTGATTTGTCGTCGGTGCCCCCGGTGTACGGAAGCGCCGGGTTGCTGCCGACCAAGCCGCCGGGGTTGTATCCGATGCGTCCGCCGCGCGCGACAAACACAGAGCCGAGGCCCTCGCCAACACCCCCAAGGTCTTCTGCCGGAAGCTCGCCAAGCGACGCCGTTGTAATTTCAGAAGGCGCCGGTGCCACCTCGGCCGTTTCCAGCTTTGCTGCGCCCAGCCCCGGCGCCGGTGCCACCTCGGCCGTTCGCTGCGGCTCCGCTGCGCCCAGCCCCGGAGCAGCGCTCGTCCGCACGGGCGCCGGCTCCGGGGTGGCGGGAGCCGCGCTCGGCTGTGCGGAGGGAGGCAAATTTTCGGTCTTAACACTTCCCGGCGAAGTTGACGCCGTGTAGCCCGGTTGCGCCGGCTGCTGACTGGCGCGCTGCTCACGCCACCAGTCGCCAACCCCCTTGTATGCCTCCTCGCCGACCTTGTAGGCCTTCTCGCCGACCTTGTAGGCCTTCTCGCCCGTCTCGACGGCGCCGACGGCATCCTTGATGCCGCCCCCGACTACCTCGCCGGTTGACTTCGGCGGCGGCGGCGGCGGGGACAAGTTGCCTTTCAATATCGAAGGCGGGGTTATCGGTTTGGCGCTCCACCCCTGCTGCTGCCCCTTGGGCAGTGATTTACCCGCAATGCCGTAAGGCAGCGACCCTGCACCCGGGTTCGCAAGCATCTCAAGAATCTGCTGCGATCTTGCGTCGACACCCGGCGTCACCGCGCCCGATAATGCAAACGCGGGGCGAGGCGCGCCGAGGGCCGCCATGCTCGGATGCACGGCGCCGCCCTCGGACGACGGCATCAGGCCGCCCCCGTAGGCGCGCTCGGCGTGCTTCGTCGCGGCGTCGTAGTCGACGGCCTTGATGCCCTCGGCCGTCTCGCTGACGGCCTCCGGGTGGTGCTTCTCGACGTCCTGCGCCGAGAGGCCAATCTGCGGCTGGTTCGATCCCTTGTACTTGAACTTGATGATCTTCTGGCCGTCGTGGGTGCGGCCGATCTCGGTAATGTCTTCCTTGACGCGCTCGTCCGAGAAGAACGGCGTCGGCGAGCCGGTGACGCCCGACGTCGTGCTGCCGTAGAGCGGGCCGCCGCCGTAGGCGATGTTCGCGAGGAACTGGGCGATCTGGAACGGGTAGCCCTGCTGCTGCTGGTACTGGTTGTACAGCGCCGCGTTCTGCTGCTGCTGCGTCTGCTGCTCCAGCGTGCCGGCGCCAAGTAGCGCCTGCCCGCTCGCCAGCCCCGTCTGCGTGCCCTGCTGGCCTATTCCGGTCAGTCCTTGGGCCACATTCTGCCCGTAGCCGAGGAGGCCCTGCCCGAGGCCCTGCTGGGCCTGCGCGGCCGCCATCGGCTGCTGGAAGGCCTGCTGGCCGATCTGGAGGAGCTGGGGCGAGAGCTGCTGCATCGCCGCCCGGTTGGCCTGCCCCGCCTGAAGGCCCACACCCTGCTGCTGTTGCCCCGCCTGCAGGGCCTGCCCGTAGCCTTGCGAGAGAAGCCCGGCCTGCGTCTGCTGCGCGGCCAGACCCTGCTGGCGCGCCAGATTCGCGGCCCCAATCGAGCCTCTGTCGCCGCCGAAGGCGCCGCGCATCGCCTGCGAGCCCATGAGCTGGCTCTGCTGCTGTTGCTGCTGCTGGTACAGACCCTGCATCGTCGGTGCAACAACCGACTGCAGGTAGGGGTCCATGTACTGCCCGATGTTGAGCTGCCCCGGGTTCACCGCCTGCGCGCCGGCCAATCCCGCCATCGTAGCCGCGCCCGTGTAGGGCGCGCCCGCCGCCTGCGCCGTGTCGATATTCTGCCCCGCCTGCCCGTAGTAGGGGAGGGCGGCCTCGGCTGCGCCGGTCAGGGCCGTGGTCGCGGCCTGCTGATAGGGCTGGTAGCCCTGCCCCGCGTTGGCGATCTGGGCAGTGCCGGCCTGCTGGGTGGCCGTCAGCGGCGCGACGAACTGGCCCGTGTACGGCTGGAACGGCTGCTGCGCGGCCGTCTCTGCGCGGGCGTTGACCGCGTCGTAGCGCGCCCGGACTTCGGGAGGGATTGTCGTCGTCTGCTGCTGGTAGGTCGTGCCGCCGGCACCACCCTTACCGCCGCCGAACGCAAGATGCCGGCGCGCAATCGGGGGCGCGCCGTCGAGGCCCATGAAGTCCTCGAAGGGGGCCCCGTCGTTCCAGATCTTGCGTTCAGAGAACATCAGTGTTCAGCCTTGTTGGTGACGCCCGACGGCAGCCGGCGCCGCTTGGTGTTGTTGGCGACGGCGGTCAGAACTTGCAGGTTCCACGGCACGTGCAACCCTCGGCTATGCGTTCCTTTGATAGGATAGATGTGGTCGACTTCGTGAGCCACCCCGGTTTGCGTCGTCCGAGCCAGCGCGATGTCGTAGAACTCGGCAACCTGCGCGCGCTGGATAGCGGTGAGCCACGACGGTGTCGCCTGTTTCACTGCGGTCTTTCGCGCTGCTTTTCCCGCGCGCAGTGCGTCGCGGTTTCGCGCACCCCATTCGCGTCCGTATTGTTTGCGTGCTTCAGCGTTACGTGCGTAACGAAGCTGCTCGACGGCCACGCGACACGCCTTACACATCCGCCTAAGCCCGTCGGGGGAGTTTCTAACGCGCCCGAAATCCGCGCACGTTTTCATCTCGCTGCAGCGTGTGCACGCGCGCGGCGCGTCAGGTGATACGGTCACCATTGCGGGGCGTGCGTGTTTTTTAGCGTAGTTAGCGCGTGCGCTCTTGTTGTGGCATTGCTTGCACCAAGAAGACGGCGATCCGTAGACAGTCTTGTAGAAATGGTCGGCGTCTTTAGCTTCGCGGCATTTCGTGCAGGTTCTCATTTGTTGGTCACCCCCGTCTCGGCGCCACACAACCAATAGGCACCGGAGGGCTTACCGAAAATGCGCTCGTACAGGCGCACCTTCCCCTCCGTCCGGCTGTTTGACAGGATGCCAATCATCAGGGGCATCTCAAGTTTCGACGCCGCCGCCTTGGCGAATTCGCACAGTTTGCGCGCGCGGCCGCCCTTGGCGCTGCGGTACTCCGGGTGGACGAACACGCCGCGCTCCTCCAGCACGACCTGATCGCTGTACCAGAGCTTGCAGGTGCGCATGAGGATGCCCCCCTCGAAGTGGTCGGAGCCGGGGGCCCCGATCACGCCGCAGATGCCGCCGTCGCGGTTGAGCGCGGGCCACACTTCTGCGAGAAGTTTCTGCGGGTCAGGATGCACGAAGCCGTTCTCCTCGCTCCCCTGCAGACAGAGGGACATGAATTGATGTATGTCGTCGGGTGTGCCGACGCGGACGTGGATGTCGGTCATCTGCTTCTCCTCAAGCATTGACGGGGTTGCGGGAGTGCCCACTAATCAACCTTTGGACCCGGAAGATTCTCAAGCGTCTTGATGGTCTTCGCCCTGAACCGCTTTACAAACTCGTCGAGGATCCTGTGCCCGTCGTCGAGCGAGCCCTTGCCGAGCCGCACGACGTCCTCGGGGTGGATCACGTACTCGCCGCCGGCGGCGACGATGGGGACCGTTGCGCTGCCGCCTTCCGCCTTGCCCGGCATGGGCGCGTTGTAGGGCAGCACGTCGTCGGTGTAGGGCTGGTCGCCCTCGGCCCCATACGGTTCGCCGGACTGGCCGTAAGGTGCGCCGGCGCCCGCCTTTGAGGCGTCGTAGAAGGGTGAGGTGAAGATCGACTTGGCGACCTTGAAGCCCGCCGTCGTGTTGCCCTCGCCCATGGCCGAGATGATATCAGCCGGAATGACATACGCCCCTGAGGGGACGTGCATTGGGAGATGATCCGTTCTTCCGGCAACGGCGCTGTGGATCGCGCCGGTGTGGACCTTGCCCCCGGTGGCGCGCGTCTTGCGCGCCGTGTTCAGGGCGGCGGCGATGGCCTGCTCGCGCGGACGCCCGGCGTTGAGCATTTCGCCGATGTTGGCGCTGATCGTGGCCTGCGAGGAACCGCGCTTCAAGGGCACTTAAATACTCCGGGTAACAGGCTACTATACCGCGCCTTGTGAAGACCCCAAAGATGTCACCGTGTCAGGATACCCGCAGCACTGTCACGATTATAGACGGCATGCCGGGTGCCGCGGGGGGCCCCGCGGTGGCGGCGGCGGCGTAGACGCCCACCGACGTGGCAGTCCCGCCCATCCACAGCTGGTAGTAGTCGCCCACGGTGGTGCAGTCGAGCTTGATGCCCAACGCCAAGATCGTCGGCTCCGCGTTCAGGCATACTACTTTGGTGTTGCTGTAGACGACGTCCGAGCCGTTTTTGCGGAACCAGATCGAGCATATCTTGTTGGACGCCGTGGCCTGCACCACCGCCGACACCGAGAAGAAATACGTGCCTACGTTCGGCAGGGTTATGCGCGACGACGCGGCTAGCGTGATCCCGGCCGTGTCGCTCACCGTGTTGAACGTGAGGACTTGGGCCGTGTTGGTTGCCGCGATCAGTTGCGTCGTGGTGTCGTAGACCATGCTGTGCGGCGTCGGACCCGTCCAGTATGACATCAGATGATCCCCCACGCGGTGCCGGTTGAAACCAACGTGATGCTTTCGTATTGCACCGACAGGATCTGCGAGGCGCCCCCGTCGATGAACTCGCCACCGGCGGCGGCGACAGTGATGCCGCCTGCGCCGCTATTCTTGACGATGAACACCTGCCCCTGAATTCCCGCCGCCGTGGGCAGTGTCACCGTGAACGTGTTGGACGTGCAGTCGACGACGCAGTCGGTCAACGCTATCGTGTAGGTGCCGCTGATTGGCGTGTATTTGACCTTGAGGGCGGCCCCGAGCGAGGGCTGGATCAGCGTCAGGAAGTCCGCCATCAGGCGCTGGATGCCGTTGATCGCGACGACGCCGTTCTTCTGGACCGTAATGACGTCGTCAAGCGATGCCATCAGAATTTTCCTGCCGGTGTGATGCGGTAGCGCGGGGCGCCGATGCGCCAGAACGTGTCGATGTCGTTGCTCTCGAACTTGATCGACACCAGCCGCCCGCGCAGCCGGGGGGTGATGTACTGGGTCGCCTGTGTCAGCGTGTAGGGGCCGTGGACGCGCGGCGTCTGGCTGGGATAGTCGGCGACATAGAATGTCATCAGGAGCGAGGCGTTCTGGGCGCCGTTGTAGTAGCCCCACTTGAAGTCGGGCCAGACCTGATCAATGAACGAGAGCAGGTCACCGTCCTGCAGCGTGAAGTAGCCCGTCTGGAAGCTGGCCGCCAGCGGCTGGCCGTCGGCGTTCGGCGACGTCTCGTGCTGGAAGATGAGGCCCGTCGGGGCGCCGCCGATGGGCGGCCCCAGTACCGACTGGTTGATCCACGCCGTGCGCGAGAGGTAGCCGTAGTCCCAGCTGCTGGTGCCCGCAGAGTATTTCACGTAGGCGTCGATCTCGCCGCCGCCCGCAGTCGTCGGGAAGAACCACGAGATTTCATTGAAACGTGAGTTGGGCGCGCAGCGGATCTTGTCGACGTTCGCCGTGTCGAGCTGCTGGAACACGAAGTCCCACACGGTGCAGGGAAGGTCGCGCACGCCGTCGCTGTAGATGTAGAACTGCGACGGGCCCATCCAGAACGTGACGTTGTTCAGGAAGCCGAACGCCTTCTTGGCGATCAGGCCGCAACCCGTCGCCAGCTCGTTGAAATTGTAGACGTCGGGCAGGTTGACGTACTGCATCGCCCAGAGCGCGAGGTCCGTCCAGAGCAGGCCCTGCTGCGGCCCCTGCGCGCCGCCGATAATGCGGCTGCCCTTGGTCAGGCGGTAGGAACCCGCCTGATTGACCGGCGTAGCGATCCACGAGTTGAAATTGTTGAGGTCGCACCACCGGATCAGCAGGTGATCCTGCACACCCGTAAACGTCGAGGCGAGCGCCACGATCTGGCGCTGCGGCATCGCGAGGAAGACGCTGTGGTTCGTGATAGGCGCCTGCGGGATGATCTGGGCATTCTGCAGGCCTGTCGCGGGCCCCCACTGGAATATCGGGCCGCCGGGGTCGACGTCTACGGTCTGCGTCGGTGCCCCGTCGGGGGAGGCGATCAGGATTTCGCCCCAGTTATCCAGCGACCAGTCGTCGGCGGTAATGGGGAAGCCCACGGCAGCCGAGGGGGTAGTCCCGGTCGAGTAGCCGCCGACGGAGTACCCGCCGGTCGAGTATCCCCCACCGGGGGGAAGTGGCCCATAGCTGATGTAGTAGACGTAGCGGGCGTCGCCGCCGTTGATCGATTCGGTTTCAGTAGTCTCCGGGTCTTGGGGCGCCTGAATTGTAAACGTGTCGACGGTTGGCACCGTCAGTACGGTGTAGTCCCCCTCCAGCGTCGTGCTGCCGACCACCGTCGCTATGAGGACAGGGTAGGTATCGCCAACTGCGTACCCGTGGTCGTTCAGCGTGACCGTGACGATGGATGTCCCTGAGGTCGTGTCGAATACGGCGACGTCGCCGCCGTTGGTGACAGTGGCGGTGGCGAGCGCGGGATCGCCCAGCACGTCCGTCGCCGCGATCTGATACGTGGTGGAAGATGCAGAGATGCACGGGTAGACCCCGAACAGGATCAAGCCGCCGACGCTGATGTGCGCCGGGATGAACACCGCGTCGTAGCCAGTGATATTGCTGCCGCCGCTGCCGACGGTCCCGGGGACAGTCTGCGCCCCGGTCGTGGCGTTGGCGTAAGACACTGAGCCGGCACTGGAGGCCGTCACGGTCGCGGTGGAGTTGTAGCCCCCGGGCGTCACGCCCGCGACGACGACCGCCGCGCCGAGGGGGAAGACATACGTCCCCGCGTAGGTGATCGTGGCGGTGGTGCCGTCGCCCGAGGCGCCTGTCGTGGCGGCGCTGAAGCCGGGGTCGGCTATGGTGACGATGTCGCTCCCGAGTGTCGTCGTGCAGTCGACCGCAGTGTTCTGGACGTAGTACTGCGGGGTGATAGGCTGCAGCACACCCCCGTCAACGTCGTAGACGTACAGCGGCGCGCCGACTGCCGGCGTCGACACTGACGTCTCGCACCCGATGGCTAGGTAATCGTTGGCGAGGTTGTCGCGCCAAGCCCACAGGGCCCTCGGCACGGCAGGCACCGCAGTGGGGTAGAAGCGCGTCCAGCCCCCGAGCTTCTGCACGAGGCCGAGGTTCTCCCGGTCGCGCATGAAGCGGATCAGTTGGGTCTGGTTGATCGCGGCCTCGTTCAACGCGGGCGTGCGCTGCGTGTCGACCGTGGGGATCAGCTTCAGGCTGGCGTGCATCGACTACCCTCGCGTCGGCGTCGCGGCAACCGCCGGCGACATCGACGACCACGCCCCCGCCTCAAACTTCTTGCGGGCCTCCTCGACCAGCGCGCTCTTCAGCAGGGTCTGGTACTGCGTCTCGTAGTTGATGGGCATGCCAGCGTCGTTCGGCTGGCTGGCGCCGAGGGCGAAGTCGCGCTGGTATCCGCTGATGAAGACCATGGAGGCCATGAGGAACAGGTCGGGCAGGTACGTGCTGACGAAGGTCGTCACGTTCGATGCCGACAACGAGTCAGGGCGAACGGTGCCGACGATCTCCACGCTGTAGTTGGCGTTCGGCCACGGCGCGATCAGAGCCGTGTTCTGGTTCAGCATCGCCATCCACTGCGGGACGCCCGTCGCGCTGGGGGAGGCGTAGACCGTGTCCATCCAGACTTTGGTCGTCGGCAGCAGGTTGACGCGCGTCCCCGCGTCGGGGTTCGCGGTGCCGACGGGGGTGATGACGTTGATCTCCTGCACCGTCACGAACTGGGAAATCGGCCACGTGATCTGGCGGCTGCCGGTCGCGCACGCGAACCCGGAGGCTGCGGTGACAGTCGAAAGCAGGTCGAGGTCGCGATAGATGCGGTTCTCAGCGTAGGTGATGCACTGCGGCAGGTTGGCGACGAAATTGACGTCCGTCGGGTCCACGACCGCGAGGTTGGCTAGCTCCGTGACGTATTGCGTGTAGGTAAGGCCGGTGGTCATGCCCTAGTCCTTGTTCAGTTGGTTCGTCAAGTCAACCAGCTTGGCACGCTCGGCCGCGAGAAGAGCACCAAACGCCGCCAGCTCGTCGGCCGTCGTCGCCGCCGGGCTCTGCGACAGGGCCACGCCCCGGCTGACGATCTCGGTCACGTCCATGCCCAGTTTGATTGCCTGCGGCATGAACTGGATGGTTTCACCGAGGATGGCGATGATGGCGCCGATCATGTCAGCCTCCCTTGGCCGAAGCGAGGATCGACTGGAGGACGGGGATGCCTTGCGTCGCGACTGCGATGGCCGCCACCACTTTGCTCTCGGTGACGCCGGGGGTCGAGGCGACGTTCATGGCGGCGAACAGCGCCTTGCTGATCTGGTCGTTTGCCGCGCGCAGCTTGGCGACGATGGTTGGATCGGAGCAGGTGATGATCGTGCGCGGCTCCGTGCAGCGCGGTCGCTTGTTGTAGGCGACGGCGACGGTCAGGACCGCCTCGTAGGCGATCTCCGCTTCGAGCACCATCTTCTGCGCCGCCGCCGTATTGACGGTCGGCTGCGGCGACGGCTGGCAGGCCGCCAGCGCGAGGATCAGTATTAACGCTATTGAGTTTTTCAACTCATTCTCCTGCGCTAGGGTATATTTCCGCCGACGGGATTAGCCACGCCCGGAGCCGCCTCGGTAATCACCTTCGTCCCCGGCGGGATAGGGTTGCCGGACGGAGACTCGTTCATCGGCCCGTAGCAGTCGGCCAGTTTCGCGCCGTTTGTCGATCCGGGGCGGATGACACAGGGGAACGACCACATGTTCGACATGCCGCCGCCGGGAGCCACCGTCGTGACGAACGTGCGCGGCTTCGCGGGCGCGACAGCCCAGCTAGGGGCCTGCGGGTACGATAAGTAGGCCACCGAGAACAGCGACCAGACTTTACCCGGCCCCGGCGGGGCGCAGGAGCCGTTGGTCAGATTGAGGTCGGCAATCGCGGGTCCAGCCAGCACCGGGCAAACCGAATGTCCGAGCGGGTAGACTATATCGCCCACCGTGATGGTTTTATTCGGGACGGGCGTCGTGCCGCTGGCCGCGCACAACGCGAACTCGCCGGGGCAGATCGCGAGCTTGATGCCCTGCGCTTGCGCGGTGGTGCCGATGGCGACGAGGACGAGCGCGAGGACTAGGCGTGTCATGTTGGCGATACTCCGTTGTCGGCCTTGTCCATCGCCGCAGCGACGACGGTGGCGGGGGCGGTGGTGGTATCGACCCTCACGGTGACACCGGGCATTGCACCGACAGACAGGGCGATGTTCTTGGGCGAGCGCGTGATAATACCCCAAACCACGGTGCCGACGATAGCGATGATCGGTGCCGCCTGCGCGACGAGGTTGGTAAGCTGCCCCGCCTGTTCGTTGGAAAGCCGCCCGCTGGAAACCAGCCACGTCAGGCCGATGCAGGCGGCGGTGCGGAGAAGGGACTTCCACTGGTCCTGACTAAGCCCGAGGAACATGATTGCCTCCTAAAGACATACGAGTAAGCACGCCCACGACTCCGTCAACGTCGCCGCACGCCGGGTGCGCCCGCTGCCACTCCATGACGGCTCGCTTGGTGTCGGGACCGAAGTCGCCGTCTGCCGTAATGCCGAGGGCTTTCTGGAGCGCCACAACGTCGGGGCCGGGGCTGACACCAATCATCATAAGCCGTGGTGGGGGCGGCGACGCCACGACGCCGTCCTCCGACAGACGGGACTTGAACACGTTGACCGCGTCCAGAACGTCACTCAGTCGCTGCGCGTAGTTGGGGTCGGTGGCGTAGCCGTCCGCCGCCAGACGCCGGAAGTACTCCTGATCCGACATGGTGTTGTCGTGGTCGAACACGTTCCTGTAGCGGCTGTTGTTCTTCAGGAACTGGAAGTGGTCCTCGATGCCATCCGCCAGAGTCGAGTAATCGCGGAAGGGTGCCACGATGTGGACGACCGCGCCGTTCTCGACCTCCCACGTTGGCCGCATCACAACCGCGCCCTTCCAGCCGGAAGACGCCTTGATCCCGAACACGTTGTTGCCGATGGCCGAACGTCCCCAGCCCGTCTCCTGCGCCGCCTGCGCCACGATGGCCTCGGGGCTGCATCCAATCTTGGCGGCGGACGCCTTGGATGCGCCAAGCATGCGCGCCACCCACTCCAACTTTTTCTGCATGCCGGGGTCGGTGTAGGGCTTGGCGACGACGTACATGACGCCTCACAGTTTCAGAAAGTTCTTGGCCAGCGCGCCCGTGATCAAGGTCAGCGCACTAAAAATACCAGCCGCCACCACCCACGCGACGTTTTTCAAGGCGCGCAACTCATGCCAGACCTGCCGGTTCTGGAGAAAGCACTCTTGAAGATGCGCCGCAAGAGTCTTGTCGATCTCGTGCATCTTTTTAGTGAGTTCAGTCTCGTTCACGGCGCGGTTCCTTACGGCTTAGCGGGCGTCGGCCTCGGCCTGCATGACCGCCATTTTGAACTGCAGGGCGAGGTCAGGGTGATCGGCTGCTCAAGCGAATTTTCGATCTCGGGCATGTTTCATCCTCGTAGTTGCCACTCAAGAATATACCGCATGTCAGGAGAAGGGTAATCTTGACATTATGGCGGGTGATATCTTCAGCCCCTCGGCAAGCAAGCGCCTAATAGACTCCTCGCTCGACAAGCACCGCTTTGTAGAGGTCCAGTGTGACGTCATCTATGGAGCTGATGATCAGCATCCCCTGTGAAGCCCATCCCGTTCCCGCGATGACAGTAGCCCCCGAGGTTACAAAACCATGATTGAACTTGGCGTCTGTGTATGGCTGCGGAATCGTCAAGGCACTGGGTGTTTTTACAACTGTTTCGTCTAGCTCAATCGATCCTTGGATTGCCGCAGCGTTGTATTTGAAAACGACAAGATGATACGCCGTGTTTAGGACGCTCGCCGCTGTCGCAATAAAAGTGTTTGTTTGATAGTTGCTGTAAAAACGAATAACGCCAGCGGACGTGCAGGCAAGCGCCATGGCTTGCGTCGTGCTGTTTGTGCCCCCAAAGACAGTGAGGTTACCGGGGGTCAGCGCGCGAAGAAAATATGCCACCGTAAAATCGCCGCTGGGTATGTTCATAAAACTGTTACCCACCATCTTTCGGTGGTTAAACCCGGAGATATTGGCCCCCGCCGCGTTCATGCCCGTGCGGAATTCAAATTGAGTTGGGTCGCTCGGATCGTAGCCGCCATAGGGGTAGTCGTTAGTGGTCAGGGCGTTGAATTGCGGCTGGTTTGCGCCAATAAGTTGACGGCTGCGCCATTGCGCAAGCGTAGCATCCCCGGCTAATTCGCGTTCATAGCCTTTGGCGTCGACCCAACAGAGAAGGTCTGCACGCGCTTTCAGCGCGCTTTCGGTCTGTGTAAGCGGCGATTGCGGGTAAGCGCCCGTTGCAACCTGATCCGAAATTATGAGGCTTTGAATGCCCATGATTAGCTGCTCCGGGGGACAGTGGAGTTGATAGGTGATCCGGGGCGGATGAACTGCCGCGCCAGATACGGGTTAAGAGGTCGTGGGTTCTGCGTGGGGGCGGCAGGCGTCGGGTTAGACGGTGTTGGCGCTTCAAGGCCGTCCCAACCAATTGAAGAATACGCACCCCGTAAGAGTTCAAAACAATGCCGCGCGCCGACGTGGGCGCCTGCGCCGCTGCGTAGGAATTGCGCGTAGGTTTGGGTTCCGCCGTACCCGCTGCCCCCGACCAGACCTGTGTAGCCCACTACTTGCCCCCCGGAAACGACAGAGGTAGCAGTGGCACCCGTGCCGGCGCCGCCGATAGCTATCTGATTTCCGTTAGCCCAGCTATTGCCGGGGTTGGTGATAATGATGTCAACCACAGACCCCCCAGACACTACGGCGTATCCTTCTGCCTGAAAACCGCCGCCCGTCCCCACATTTGCGTTCTGGCGCATGCCAAAACCAAAACAATATCCGCTGGCGGGGCCCGTAGGGGGTGCTGAAAGGGTCGCGCGAAGAATGGTTCGTTGAGGCGCAGTTATCGAGGTGTCCAAAACCGAAAAGCCGGTGATTGTTGGCGGCGAGCCGCTGCCGTCAGTAAACTCACACCCGTAATAACCTTGAATACCTACCAAACCGATGACGTCACCCGTTTGATTAAAGTTCAAGGCGTATTGCGCGCCGATATCAAAATCAAAAGTGGTTGCGCCAGACTGCCAACAGTTATTAACTGCGGGCGTTACCATACCGCCCAGAAAAAGGTGGTCAGCGATATCTTCGGCTATAAGCTCGCCTTCCCATAGATAGTTAAGGTTGGACTTGTGCGTGCCGTCTTGATTATCGGTCTGCGTTCCCCCTCCGACTAAACAAACGCGTTCGTCGGCCATGGCAAGCCCGAGTTGCGCTTGCGATTGGCCGAACTCAGTCATGAAGTCGTCTGGCGCTACGGAATCCTGTCGCATGAACAGCATGACTTTTTCTGTCTGCCCTGTAAGACGCGGCAACTCTTCATTCCAGATATCTAGGAACCGAGAGCACATGAGCTGGTACCGCAATGTCTGCGTGATGCCCGCGTTGGCGTTGCCGTGGACTTGAATGAAGCCCCGAACAGCAACTCGCTTGCCGATGCTGGCCCCCCACGCCACTGCGCGTTCCACATTCTGCTTTAGTGCTTCACCATTAAAAGTGCCGGGGCCTAGTTCGGCCAGCGTCTGTCCTTGGACACCTTGCGTAATCACAGCTTGATGAATATGCCGTCCCGTCGCCTCATAAACCCTATCATGGAGACGTCCGAGCATCCGCACCCAGCCTGTCTCGCCTGAAGGGTTAATGCCGATAGAAAAGATTTGTTCGTATGCGTTCACCATTGAGGACCAGTAGTCGCCGTAGGGCACAACACCCACACTCGGCATCCAGCAATAAGGGTACCAACTCATTCCGGAGGCCACTGTCTGGTCCGTGTAGACGACCGGATTGATGAGGCCGCCGCCAAGCGTCAAGGACTGCCCGAACACAATATACAGCCACACGGTATCACCCGTGGTGGTGACACGCATCGGGGTTTGGAGCTGATACGAGCTGTCGTATTGCGCGGCAATTTGCGTGGCCTGCGACAAACCCCCCTGCGGAGGAGCTTCTCCGAGAATCGTCCCGTCGGCATTTAAAAACCACGGCCCCCTGAAGCCGTAGCCGGGCCAGTCGTCTAACACATTTCTATTGGCTCCGGTCGCCTGCAGCGCGGCAATTTCCTCGTTCGTCGTCTGCGCCGACCAGATCAATTGGAAGTTTGCGTCCAACAGCGCGACATCGGGGCCGACATACGGAGCCACGAAGCCCGGCCAATCGTCAGTCAAAAACTCTTGATTAAGCGCCCCCGCCGCCGCCGTTGCGGCTATGCCGGCGGAAACATCGCTTGCTGCCGCCGAAATTCCCGAAGCATCAGCGGACGCCTGCGAGGCGTTGGCTGATGTCTGCGCGGCGCCAGCGGACGCCTGCGAGGCGTTGGCTGATGTCTGCGCGGCGCCAGCAGAAGCCTGTGCTGCGGCTGCCGCCGCCTCGGCTTCCGCTACATATGGGGTAACTTCCGAGATGTTGTACGCGCCGATTTGCGCGGCCGTTACTTTAACCGATACTCCTGCCTGAACAGCTTCAAGTTGTTCGCTACCACTCAGGGCAATCGCTGCAGGTAGATTCGGTATCTGAATGTTGCTCATGTCAGCGGACCTGTCTCGGGGACGTCGGTGTTGTTGTACGGCAGCCCCGGATCGTCGTTACCCGGCGCGTTGGGGTCGGTGCCCGGCTGCTCGTTGAGACTGCCCGGCGCCGCGCCCGTCTGTTGCGTGACGCGAGTGTCGTCGTTCTGCGTGATGCGCCCGTCGTTGCCGGGGATCGGAATGCCCGTCCAGAAGTCGACCGTGTCCTGACCGCTGGTCGTGCGCCGCGTCGTGGACGCCGCCGCGAAATCCTGCACACGCGAATTCATGATCGGCACCGGATCCGCGGGGATCACGATGGCGCGAAGCTGCTGTTGCTGGTCATCGTTACAGGTACGGCAGACGAGAACGCGCGTGTTCTGCAGCGTCGCGCCTCGCCAATCCATTTGCCACTCAAGGGCGTTATGGTTGTAGCGAAAGCCGCAGCGATCACAGATTGCATGCGCAGCCGGCGATGACGGGCTAGTGCGAGCGCGGCCAGAACGGGATGCGTAGCCCATGGATCACCTCACGGCCGGTAATAGCCGAAGATCTGCGGAGAAATATACTGCTGCGCCTGCTCGATGTTCTGTTCTGCCGCGATCTTGTAAGTCTCGTCAGCGACCGCCTTGAGGCCCACCGCGACCTGCGGGTTCCATACCTTGGCGAGCCTGTACGCGAGCCCGTCGGCGAAGGCTTCGAGCCAGAGATACGGGATCTCGGCCGTCTGCCCGCTTGTGAAGGCCGAATCCTGCAGGCGGCGCACGCGGTAGTATTTCAGCGTCGTCGTGCTGGCGCCGTCCGGCACCGGCCACAGCGTGACGGTGGGGTTGATCAGGCGGTCGAACCAGAAAGACGTGGGGAAGCCCTGCTGCTCCTTGTTCGGGTACGTCGCGTACTCTGAGCGGCTGACGGGCATGATGATCCGGTCGATGTTCGAGCCGCTGCTTGACGTCACCATGTAGGCGTCGAGGATCATCACCGTGTTGGCGTCGACCGCATACGTCGAGACGCCCTGCGTCACGGGGGTCGTCACGAGGTCGACAGCCCACAGGTTGACGCCTTGGTTCGACCACGTCGCCAGCATCATGTTCGTAGCCATGCGGGCGCTTTGCATGTGCTCCTGCACGAGCGACGTCGGCCTGATCTGGCAGAGGTTGAACGCGTAGAGCGTCAGCTCGCCGAGGGAGGGGTCGAAGGTGTAGGTGGAGCTGGTGGTCATACGTTTGCACCGACAGAAGTTGCCCACGCCTGAATGGCGTTATATTGCGCCAGTTCCTGCGCGCCGGAGAGCGGGCCACCGACCACAACGAAACCGACAGAGGACGCCCGGAAAGAGGCCGCCGTGCCCGCGTTGTTGAGCGCCCCAATGTAGACGGACCGCGTCGGCGCCAGCGCCTCAACAGCTGCCGCCGTACCGTTGGCCAGCGCCACGCCGCGATTATACATCTGTACCGTTAAACCGCCGTTCGCGCGGCTTGCGGTCTTGAGGCCGCGACTGTCGGTTGTGGCGAGCGTGAAGTTTAGTGTCGCGCAGTTCGCGCGGGCAGTGGCAAGCAACGCGTTCCGACAATTGACGACTGACAGCGCGCGCGTGGTGGTGTCCAAAGTGCCGGCGGAAACCCCCGCCGAAGACACATGTGTGCGCTCGTAGGCGCCGATGCGCTGGTCTGTGCCTGTGCAGTTGAAACCGTCAAGCGAGGGCACGAATCCTGTGTCGATGTACTGCGTCGTTCCGTTGAAGACGTAGCCCCTGTCTGTCGTAAAGGTCGGCGTGGCCACGGGTGTAGCAAGGCGTCGTTGCTTCAGGCTGGTCAGTGCCTGCGCTGCGTTTTCAGCCCACAGCGAACAGTAGTCGTCAGTCAACCACCATGCGCCAGACGCCATATCGGAGGTTATGAACTGACGAATGATCACCATGCGGTTCGCCGACACGCTTCCGCCGTTGGCAACCACGGCGGATCCGTACAGGTCAGCGATGCTGTTCACCGACGTCGTACCGAACGTCGTGAGGCCATCGCCGTACAGGTCGCGGCCGTTTGCGTTGAGGGTCAGCCTGTTCGCGCCCAACGTCAGGCCGCCGCCTACTCCGAGGCCTGCGCCATCGTTAGAGAACCCGACCATTCAGGAAACTCACTTCGGCACCGCGCTCGCCTGCAAGAACGTAGACGTCACGGTTCCCGTGCCGCTGTTCAGGAGGACGCGCGCGAATACCGGCGTGAAGTTGTAGTTGGTCTGCTGCGTCGTAGTTGCGCCCACGACGTTGATGTCGGAACTCGAAACCCATGTCATCGTCGCAGGGGTCATGGTGGCTCCGGGTACATTCGGGTCGTCCAAGGTCTGCTGGACAGTGTAGTTGACCGTTCCGCTGACCGTACACTGGATCGCGACGCCGTGGGGCGCGTAGTCGTCGAGGCGCACCCACGGGCTGGCGGCTACTCCGTTCGTTCCGATGGATAGGTTGCCGGTCAGCGCCGCGCTGCAGTAGGCGCTCGTCACGGTCTTGTAGTCAAGGACGGACGCCACGGTGCTGGCATTGACCAGCGTCACCGTCTCCGAAATCAAATCGCCGGCCCAGTTCGTGCCCGCCAGCAGGATGGTCTTCGTCGTCTCGTTGGCCGTCGTCGTGAACAGGACGCGGCGCGCGGCGTCAAGGATTGCGACACCGGCCGTGACCAGCGAGCCGTTCAGCGTCAGGTTGCCGGCGCCGGCGACACCGGACGCTGTGCGGATGTTGGTGGCGCTCGCGCTGGCGAGGGGGCCAACGGTGACAGTAATCGGGCGCATCTACGAGGCTCCTAGCATTTCACGTCCCACTTCTTCAGCGCAAGGTTGATGCGGCTGTTCGGATCGTGGGCGGTTTTTGAGGAAGTCAGCTTTTCCTTCATCCCGCACATGCGGGCGCGGAAGCTGTCGCGGCGCGCGGCGGACGCCGGGCTGCCCTTGGCCTGCTCCGCGGTGACGGGCGGCTTGATGTTGTATCCGGTGGCGCGCAGAGACGCCCGGCCGGTGGCGTTCAAGCCGCCTGACGGGTTCTTTCCCTCGCGACGCTGCCATGCCGGTGTGCGGGCCATCAGGCACCTCGAAAAAGAGGACGGGGGCCGAGGCCCCCGCCGTAGGTCAGCAGCTGCTCTGCTTGCTGCTGCGGCCCCGAGCGGGGGTACCGCTATGAGCCGAGGAGAGCGGGTTCATGTTCGAGCCCGCGCGTCCGCCGCTCTTGCGAGGCATGCGGCCGGCGTTGAGCTTGGACATCTTGCCCTGCATCTTCACGGTCTTGCCGCCGCGCTTGCGCTCTTCGGCGGCGTCCGTGACATCGTCGGCGCCGGGACCGTTGTACTTCCCGTTCTTCCGACTGAGGTCTTCCTTGTAGGCGGCGACGCCGCCGCCGGCTTCACGATTTTTGCGATGACGAGCCTTCATGGCCTGCCTCCTTACGACGGGTTGACGGCGATGCCGCTGGTGGCCGCCGTAACGGTGCCGCCATCGACGTAGATCTGACCCAGCGAATTGGCGTCGGTGCCAAATTCGGAGATGCCGACGAGAGTGCAGTCCTTCATCAGCAGCAGGCCGCCAGCCGAGGCCGGGAGCGTCGCGAGGGCGCTCATGGTCGTCGAGGTCGACTTGATGTTGTTGATGAACGTGCAACGGTCGAACTTCTGCCAGCGATCAATGCCAGCCGCAGCCGCCACGATGATGCCCAACGTGGTAGCCGAGCTGGTCTGGAAGCTGAAGTTACAGCCCCTGAACGTGTTGCGCGCGGTGCCCCCGGAGAACGAGAGCGTGGCGTTTGCGACAGTGCGCGTCACGGTGTCGAGGCCAAACTCGCAGTCGTCGAAGGTATTCTCGCCCGTGCTGCCGCTGATCAGCAGCGAACGGCTCGACGTCGACTGAGCCGAGGCCGTGTCGCCCGCACCACCGAACATGACGTTCGAATAGTAGTTGCGACCGCCGCTGTCGGTCCACGCGATCTGGCTGGCGCCGCCGGTCGAGAAACCGTTGAACACCGAGAAGTTCGCGAAGATGCATCCCGTCGCCGACACCGTCACGAAATTGCCCGACCCGAAGGTCGCCATCGTGTAGGTGCCCGTCGGCGGCGCGATGCGAGCGCGCTGGCTGACCATGGTCGGAGCGCACATGCCCACGATGTGGCATGCGTTCTTCGACCAGACGAGCGTGCCGGCGGTAGCCGTCGAGTCGAGAACCTGCGCATTGGCCAGCGACAGGCGCTGGGTGGCGGCGGTCCCGCCGTCACCGACGATCACGGCCACGTCGTTCTGGCCTGCCGTCATCTTGTAGTGCGCTCCGTAGAGCGTCTGGAGGGGGCTGTCTGCCGATCCGGTGTTGCCGTCGCTTCCGTTGACGTAGTCAACGAAGAAGACGCTGCCGGTGGTCAGCGGGAGGCCGGACATTCCCATGGTGGGAATGCCGGCTACCGCCAGCCCGCTCAGGTGCGTAATACCCATGGTGAGCGGCTCCTATCAGGTGGTCGGGAAGGATCCGAAGATCGAACGGAAGTTGTAGTACCCGAACGAGTACCTCTCGTAGCCCTTCACCAGCAGGTTGTCGGTGACGAAGTCGACCTGCATGTCCGTTTCGAACTTGATGCGCTCCATGTAGGAGAGCCCGTCGATGTTGGTCAGCAGGAACCACGCGTAGGACGACGTCAGGAAGTCGTTGACCATGTAGCCTTCGGGCATACCGCCCGCCGTCGACATGATCGCGTTGACATCGTTGTCGGCCGTGCCGGGGCGCAGTTCCGTCTTGGTCAGGCGGATGGCGACCGGCTCAAGCTGCGGCGGCACGATGAGCTTCCGGGCGCGGGCGAAGACCTTGAGGCCCGCCTGATCCTTGAAGTTCGTCCGCACCGAGATCATCGCGTTCAGCAGCGACGCCTCGTTCAGGTCGACCTGAACCGCAGGCTTGTTGGCTACCGTGCCGCCGTCGATGGGGTGATCGGTGGCACAGAGTGCCTTGCCGTCGCCGCCGATGGAGGCATTGTAGGTCGTCGCCGTGTTCAGGATGTTCGCGCCGTAGATTTCCTTGGTCTGCTGAAAGCTTTCGATCAGGCCGAGGTTCGACGGGTGGAACTGCGTCTTGTACAGGTTGTCGTCGATGGCCTTGCGAGTGATCGCGTAGCCAAGAGCGATTTCCGTGTGCTCCTGATTGTAGACGAAGCGTTCGCCGGCGGCGTTGTCGAAGGCGGTCTGGCCGCCTTCGGTCTTCAGCTGGGCGAGCCCGAGGTACCGCATTTCGGCGGTGCGTTCGAGAGCCATCTTCGAATCGTGCTTGGTGAAGATCTTGTCGTACTGAGACGGGATCATCTCGTACTTGCCCTCGACGCCACGCAGGCCGGGGAGGAGCAAGTCCTTGATGGCGGAAAGATTAACAGCCATTGGTCATTACTCCTTAGCTGATGCCGGTCGGGCCGGCGCCATTCGAGCGCAGCCACTCGTTGTTGAAGCCGACGATGACCTGATTGTAGGCCGTGGTCGGATCAGCACCGGGGGCGCCCGGAGGGGCGGCGATCAGACCTCGCACGATGAACGGGAACGTCGCCGTGGTGTTGGCGGTGTCGAGATACGCGCCGGACTGGCCGGTGCTCGCGTCGCCCGTGCCGATGGCGAACTGGGCGTACTGGCCGACCTTTGAGCTAGTGACCGTGGTCAGCGTGCCCGTGATGTTGAAGGTCGTGCTGGTGCCCATGACGATGAACTGCGCGTTCGGGTCGTCAACGATGTACGCCTCGATGTCGCCGCTGGCGTCGCTGCCGGGCCAGTAGCTGTTCCACACGGTGCGCTTCTGCGAAACCGAGAGGTACTTGCAGCCGACGAAGATGCCGGCGAGCGTGGTGGTACCGGCGGCGCCCTGCGTGATGTAGCCGTTCGCGGTCGAGATGACCGGCATCACCGGGTCGCCCGAGTAGATCGGGGTGCTGTTGGTGGACGCGATCACGCGGGTCGACTGCGCGAAGGTGGGAGCGCCACCCGAGCCGCCGTAGTACTGCCGGAAACCGAAGGGCGAGTTCGTGTTCGCCATACCGGAAACTCCTTTGTGAAGGAAGGTCCGCTAGCGTCCCGAGACGTTGCAAGAGCCGTGAAAATTGAAGCCTCACACCGAGGAGGCAGGATGTATAATGCGCCAAGACGGCGGCGGGCTTCAACTTGACATACTGACAATAAAAAAGGGGGCCCTTCGGCCCCCTCTCTCACATGTGTTGAACCCTAGTCGTCCTTCGGAATCGGCATCGCCTCAAAACTTTTCTTGATCGAGGGCCGCGTGCGCGCGTCGGAAAATTCGCGCTCCATCGTGCCGGGGGGTGCCGCATTGAGCTGCTGCTCCTTGGCCTTGATCTGGTTGCGCGCCTTGCGCAGGTCCAGCTCCTCGATGCGCTCGGTGATTTCCCGCGGGCGCTGCATCAGGACCATGCCCTTGCGCTCGATGGTTTCACCCTTCCAGCCGGCGGGCATCATCTCTGGATGTCGCCGGGAGGGGACGGCCTCCCACCCGGTGCGCGCGAGCGCGACCTGATACGCGGGGTCTTCCTGCCCCATGATCGTGCGGCGCTTCCACTCGTATGTCCAACCGTCAGGTATCTGGTCGGGCGAGAAGTAGAACTCGTCGACGCCCTCGTCCATGCTGCCAAGATGGCCAAGGATTACGGCGGCGCGGCGTTTGGCGGCGGCGCGGGGGTCGTCGTCGCGCAGCTCCGGGCGCATGTCCGGGCGAACCGTCTCTTCGACGGCTTCTTCGGGGCGGCGCGTGCGGCGGCGGCGGCCGCCGGCGGTCTGGGGCAGTGTGTCCATCAGTTCAACCGTCCTTCCTTCTTGAGCGCGACTTTGTTCTTCGCGTACTCCTCGGGGGTCATCTTCATCATGTCGGCCATCTCACGCTCCTCGGAGGTGAGACGCACCACATTGCCTCCCCGTGTTTCACGGGAAACAGGCGCCGCAGGCGGCGGCGTCGAGCGCCGCGAGGCGGACGACAGCGGCTCTTCGGCGGCGGGAGCCTTGCGGACCCCCAGCAGCCCCTCGACGTTAGCGAAATAGTCTTCGCTGTCGGCAGCGTGGCCGTCGGCCACGGTCATGTTGTGCGCCGCGATCATCTTCTGGTTCAGGCGCGGGTCCGTCACGAACTGCGGGTGCCTGCGCACCCACTCGGCCGAGCGCGACGAGAGCTGCGAGGCAAACGCCTCGACAGGATCCGACGGGCGCGACACGGGCATCACGGGTTGCGGGGCGTTCTCAAGCGCCTGCTTGCCCTGTTCGAGCTGCAAGAGCTTGGCGGCGTGCGTCCCCATCTCCTCCTGATAGCTCGCGGCGGCGTCGTAGTCGCCGTTCGACATGGCCGCCTTGTAGTTGGCCTTGGCGATCTCGTTGCTCTGGCGCAGCGTGTCGATGGCGTTGGACACGAGGTGCAGGTTCGTCTCCTGCACCGTGCCCCGCGCCTCGTGCGCCGCGACTTCGGCGCTGTGACGCGCCGTCTCGGCCGCCTTGGCGCGAGCCTCCGCGGCCTCCAGCCTCTGCTTCAGGTCGTCGACGCCTTCCTCAAGCGTGAGTTCCTTCGGCGTCGCGTCTTCTTCGACGACGATATCTTCGTTTTCGGTGCTCATTGTGTCCTCACCACACACGGTCGGGCTGGTCGACCTTGCCCCTGATCGCCGTATCGTCGATCAGTCTGCAGGCGACGCCGTTGACGTTGATTGCCCAGCCATCGCTGGGGCGGAAGATGACCCAGTCGCCTTCGGCGATGCCGGCATCGACGAACCACTCGCCGCGCTCGTCAACGAAGGCCCTCGGACCCTTCTTCACGACGAGGCCCGCCTTGCCCTGAATGCGGTCCTCGGAAGTGTAGCTGTCCGTCAGGTAGATGCCGGATTTAGTTCGGCTCGGCCGCACGTAGATCGCGACCAAAACCGAATTGTTGAAGACATCGACACCGCTCGTGTCGCCAAGTGTCGCGAGCAAGTCCTTTTTCGGGTCGACGTCGTGCTTCATTGCCATCTGTGGCATGTCAGCTCCTCTCTGCGCCTTTAGTGATAGCCTCCGCTTCCTCATAGATGTCGAGCGCCTCGCGGAGGCCTTGGAAGCGCCCGGTTTCCCGTGCGTACTCACGCTCGGTCATCGTCCCGTTCATCACGTTGTGTGTGATGACGGTCATGCGTTCGGCGGCAAGGTCATTGAACTTGCGGCCAAGTCTCGTGTCGAACTTCACTGGCTCCTCCCAGTGGCCGAAGGTGGGGCGCCGCGCCGCGAGGAGTCAGCGCAGCGCCCCGTCGCCGGCCGGCGATTATTTCTTATGCTTCTGGATCGCGATCTTCTCGATGCGGCCCATGCCGCCCAGAGCGCCTGCGTCCATGTCCTTGTAGGAGCGCGCGCGGCCGCCTGACAGGCGCCCCACACGCTTGCCGTGCTCGATCTCGACCTTCTCCAGACGTCCCATGCCGCCCAGAGCGCCCGCGTCCATGTCCTTGTAGGAGCGGTAGGCGCGGCCGCCGCTCTTGCGCGGCATCGGGGGCATTCCCGGCGGGCCACCCATCGGCGGCATGCCCGGGGGCGGGCCGGGCGGCGGCATCGGCATCGGGGGCATGCCCGCGCCCATGCCCGGGGGAGCAATCGGCGGGACAGGCATCGGCGACGGCGTCGGCATCTTGGGCATCATCGCCTGCTGATCGTCGGGCTTGCCGGCGTTGATCGAGATGACGATGTTGGTCTTGCCCTTGGTGCGGCCGCCGCTCTTGCGCGCTTTGCGGTACGAATTAGCCTTTTCATCCCACTCTTCAAGATTCTCACGTTTTGGGTCATCCGTGCTGCGCGCGGCCTCCCGCATGGCATCATCGTGATCCTTTGCGCCGATCATGATATGGCCGTACCGGCCCTTCAGGCGGTAAGACTTCAGCCCTTTGTCGGCTAGCGGGCGGTCCTGCATACTACCGCCGTCGGCCTTCGGCATGCGGCCGCCGGTGGGGCGTGTGCCGCCGTAGTAGGTGCCGCCGCCCTTGGCCTTCATGGGCATCATCGTGCCGCCCGGCGGGCTCGTCTTGTCGCCCTGACCTTCGGGAGGGCCCTTACCCGTCTGGAGCTTCTGCCAGTCTTCGTACTTGGTCTCGGGCGCCGCGCGCTCGCGGGGTCCTAACATCGTGGACGCTCGCTGCCCCGGCCCCATCAATGCCTGTTTTGTGAGGCTGTCTACGTCCATGCCGCCGCCGTCCTGCTTCTTGGTGCGGCCGCCCTTCGTGTAGCGGCCTGCGATGCGGCGCCCCGACGGGGGCAGCGGCGTGTTGGACACGTCGCGCGGCATCGGCTGCTTCTCAGCGTCCGCGGCCATTTTCTCAAAATTGGCTATCTGGTAAGGCGTCATCTTGGCGTTGGGGTCCATCTTGCCGCCGTCGGCCTTCTTGGTGCGGCCGCCCTTCTTCAGCTTGATGTCCTCGTGCTTGCCGCCGTGCATGTGTTCGTCATGCTGGCGGAATGCCTTCTTGACCAGCTTCTTGTCCTGCTCGACGTCGCCGCCGCTCTTGTAGCCGCCGACATGGGCGTCGCCGCCCTCGCGTGCGAGGTTCGCCTTCTTCACGTTGCGATTGATCAGGTCCGTCACCAGCGAGCGGCCGCCGCCCTTACGCTGCTTGCGGTCGGCGCGCATGGCGGTGGGGCTGCCCTCAATGACCTTGCCGCCCTTCCTGTAGGCGCGGCGCGTCAGGGGGCGCATGCCCGTCTTCATGTCGGTGTTCATCATCTCGGGCGGCGACCAGCTCGACGCGTCGACCTTGGTCTTCGGATCGCCCTTGCCGCCCATGCGGGAGGCCTTGGCCTTCATGGCCGCGCGTGCGGCCTTCGACATCTCACTCATTTATTTTCTCCGTGTTATCGCGAGCGCACGCTCGACAATGTTGGTTGCGCGCCCACCGCGTTTAAAGTCGCCCGAGCCGGTGCCGTCGCCGCCCAGTATCTCGGTCGGTGAGGGTCCGTAGTTCGTCTGGTAGTACGGCATTGCATCGGCGGCGGGTTGTACCGGCGCGACGGCGGGTGCGGGCGCGGCGACCTTCGGGGTCGTCGGGAACATCTCTTCGTAGGTCTTGCCGTTCAACGCATTATACATCAGGGCACGGCTGGCATCGTTGGGGGCATCCCCTCTCGCCTGCGCATCCATGCGCTGGTAGGCCCCGTAGGGGGCCCGCTGCGGCATGGCCTGCTGCTGCTGCGGGGCCTGCGCTGCGACCTGCCGGTTGAGGTCGCTGAAGGCCCCCCGCAGGTTCTGCTGGAGCTGTTCGACGCCGCCGCCGGGTGTGTAGCCGGCGCGGCGATTAGCTACTTCGCGTGTGGGTGCACGGCCGGATCGCGTCGAAACATAGGGGGCAAATCCTCCTCTTGCTCGGCCGACAGGCGCGAGGGCGGCTTGCCCGCGTACAAGAGGTTCAGAAAGTGCTCCCTGTCCAGCGGGACTTTGGTTGCCCTCATCAGGTCCAGAAGACCCTCCCACGAACCATGTCGGGGCTGGGATGCCGTGGGGGGCTGATAGATTGACGATGCGCTGCTGGGCTTCATGTTGGTCTATCTTTCCGTTGCGGTATTGCTTCCAGACATCGGTCACACGCGCATTATGCGCGGGGGTCTTGGCGGTGTCGGGAAAGAGCCCTCGCACCGCTTCCCACGTAATCGACTGCATTTCGCGTGGCAGGATACCACGCGACGCCGCCGCCTTGCGATATGCATCTGCGTACAGTGGGTACGTGCCTTGGATGCCGGTCATCGCCGTCCCGCGCGCGGCGGGCAACCCGACGCCGGGGTGGTTGGCGAAGTTGTGGGCCACTTCTAGAGAGTTGCCCGATAACGGGCGCAACAACCCCGCCGCTACAGCGTGCGTGTCGATGGTGACGTCGCCGTGAGGGGACTGCGGCGCCAGAATGTTGTTGTAGAAGTTACGGACTTTATGCTTCTCGCCCATCAGCTGAGAGAGCGCCTCCGGGTTTCCCGCGTTCTCAATAGCTTGAATAGCTTTTCCGATTTCCGTGAGCGACCCCCACCCAACCTTTGCCTTCGCGCCTTTGGCGGTGGCCACGAAATCGCCGTCTCCGCCTTCCGGTGTAATGATGCGATGCGCCGGGTCGCTGTGCGCTTCGTCGTGCATCCTGATCCATAGCGCCTTGGCCTGCGCCTTGGCTGCTGGCGACAGGTCAAGGCCGTCAAGATCCGCCAATGAGCGGCCATTCATAAGCTGCCGCACGCCTTCATACGCCGGTTTGTTGAGCGACGGGCGCGACGTGAACGTCTTGGCCATCTTGTCGTCGAAGGCGAAACCCTTGTAAAAATTTTCGTTGCCGCGCATGGCGTTAAGGACGCGCTCGGCCAGCGAGACGTTCTGGTACCAATCTTTCTGCGGTGACAGCGCGGCCAGTGCGCCCGCGATGCTATGATCCGGCAAGCCGTACTTCTGCGACCAACGGTCGGTGATTGCCCGCGCGCCGTCGTACCAGAGCTTGCTGCGCTGCCGGATGTGCTCGGGCACCGCGTCGTGCAGGGCCAACAAGTTGTCCGTCACGTGGTTTATAAAAGCATCGGCTACTTTGTCGTGGTTTTTATACCCCGCAACTTTGGCGGTCGTGTTTGGATACGCGCGCACCAAATCAACATTTGAACGGAATACATCAGGTGTTTGTTTCATAGATGCCACATCAACAATGTGGCGTTCACCTGCGGTGGGGGTGTGTTTCTTGCTAGTGATCAACCGCGTAGGAATCCACGCTGGGTGGTCGCCTGTGGCTTCGCCACCGTCAGCGTAACGCTGGTGCACCCCTACATCTCCGCCGCGCTTGAATGAGTTGAAGCCGTTGGCCTTGATGCTGTCGCGCATCTGCGGCGTGACGTCGAGGCTGTGAAGTCGAGATACGTCAGTCGTGGATGGGCGGTAGTTGGACGGCGTCACCAAGTCGTCGCGCTCTTCATCGGTCAACTCTTCAAAGGGGCGCGAGGACTGCATCTCGTGCGCGTGCAGGTTGACCTTCGCCTGCGGGTCGTGCTGCTGCGCGAGGGCCTGCAGGCGCTTCGGGAGGATGTTGTCGTAGTAGCCGCGCATGCCCTCGCCGCCGACCTTCAAGCCTTCGCCCTCAAGCTCGTGGTAGAACTCGCCGCCCAGCTTGCCGCGACCCTCGTAGCGTTGCATCCCCTGCTTCAGGATCCGGTCGGCGGCCTCCTTGCCGATGTGCTTCGACAGGTCCTCTGGCTTCACGTTCTCATGTTCGACGCCTTGGTTGTCGTGCGTCGTCGCGTGAAGGTAGCCGAGGTCGGGATAATACTGGATGTTCTTGACCTGACTGCTCAGGTCGTACCGCTTGTTCTGCTCGTCGCCCGGCGTGACGACGATCTTGTCGTAGCCGCCGTGCGCGGCCTCGTGCAGGACGCGCTTCAGCGCGAGGTCGGTCCACTTCTGGGTGTTGTCGACGTAAGGACCAGAAGGAACGCCCTTGTCGCCCTTCGCCGCCATAACATCAATCTGGCGCTGCAATGCTTCGTGCTCTTCTGCAGTGCTAGTAGCATCGCGGCGGTGCAGCAAATCTTGAAATTTTGCCTCGTTGTCAAATCCGCGTTCACGGCCCTGCTGGCCCCAGTCGCTCTGGGCTTCCTCAAGGTGGAGGATCTTCTCGCCGTTCGGGCCTTTACGGTCGGACATGCGGACGTGCGCGAGGACGTTAGGCTCGTCCCAGTGGCCGGATTTGTAGTTTTGCGTGCCGTGTCTGGCTTTGAGTTGCGTCAACTCTTCGCCAGCCTGCATAGCTTCCCGCTCGCGTAGATCGTGGTCTGCACGAGACGTTTGCGAATTGCCGCCGAGTTGATCAAGTAGTGAAGCATCGAACGCGGCAAGTGCTTGCTTGTGGCGTGCGCGCGCGGCGTCTACCGCGGGATGGTCTTTTGAAGGCGCGTGCAGCAGCACCTCGCGGTAGTTCTCGCCGCCGGGTAGCGCGGTCTTCTCTTCGCCGTATCGACGCAGCGCCGATTGCTCGTCGTCCCCAGTGTAGACCGTCTCCTGCAGCGGGGCGGCATTGTCCTCAAGGTGCTTGATCACCTCCTCTCGGGGAAGGGCCTTCGAGCCCAGCGTGTCGAACTTGGAGTGCTTCAGCTCATCGGGCTTGATGCCCGGCATCGCCGCGTACTGCTGCGGCGTCGCCTTGGCCTGTCCCTTGGACTTGATGATCTTGGCCGCGCCGCTGTAGAGCTTGAAGGGCGGGACCTTGCCGCCTTCGGCATAGCCCGACGGGCCGATGTACTTGCCGCCGCCGGGGCCGCTGTAGCCGCCGCCGCCGGGCGACGGGTCCATGCCCCCGCCGGGCCCCGGGTAGATGTTGGCCACTCGCCGCAGCAGGGCGCGCTGGTCGCGGGCGATCATCGTCGCGCGTCGAATGTTATCAGCCATCAGGCTTCGCCTTCAGCGCCGCCAGCATGCGCTCGTGGCCGTGCTGCGCCTCGCGCTCGGTCGTCGCGTGCGCCTGCGCCGTCTTGGTCTTCATCAGGTCGCCCACCAGCTTCAGGTTGGCCTCCTGCAGGCTCGTTTGCCGTTCGAGGTCGCGGTTCTCGTCTTCCTTGAGCGCACGCTCCTGCTTGAACTGCACGTCCTTGGCGTTCGATGCGACCTCGGCCGCCTTCAGGGCCAGCTCTTGGCTCTTGTCCTCGGGCGGCGCCAGCCCCGTCGGGGGCTTGCTGGCCTCGATCTGCAGCTTGGCCTGCCCGAGCTGGCCCTCCTGCTGCAGTTTCGCCTGCTCAAGCTGCATCTTGCCGGCGTCGGCCTGCGCCTTCTGCTGGAGCGCCTCGCGCTTGATCTGCTGCTCGCCGTGCTTGAGCTTCAGCTCCTCCATGCCCTGCTGGACTTCCAGAGGCGGCTTGTTCATGGCCGCGGGCGGCACGAAGAACTGCTCCGGGTTGTTCCAGCCCAGCGCCTGCAGGGCCGCGGTGTCGACGGCAATCGGGTCGTACAGGGACGGGCTCGAACTCTGCAGCTGCTTCAGGGCCATGACCTTGATGATGCGCTGCGTGTGGCTCGCCGTGTTCGGGTCGGCCTGCGGCACCAGCGACTGCGAGTACATGTCGAGCGCGTCGCGGAAGGTCTTCTCGTCCCACGCGAAGGCCGGCTTGCGGTTGCGCTGCCAGAAGCTCTCCGGGTTCTCCTTGAAGCACTTGACAAGGAGCTGGAACTCCTCGGCCTGCGCCGCGTGCATGCGCTTGTGGACGCTGTTCAGGATCTTCTGCGCCTGCTCGATCAGGGCCAGCGTCGTGCCCACCGGCGCGTCGGCGCGGCCCTCGCCGACCTGCTGCTCGCTCGTCCCGCCCAAGCGGGCGCCGGTCGTGGCGATGTTGTCGACGAGCGTCATCAGGGCCGCGCTCGGCTCCTTGTACGGGAGCGGCATGATCGCCTGACTGAGCGGCATGCCGCCCGTCTTCACGAGCGCGCCGCCGCCCGGCGGGACGCGGAAGATGTTCGTGTTCTGGCGGCCGCCGGCGTCGCTGAAGAGAAATCCGGGGAAGTTCGCGTACATGCCCGCGTCGAGCAGCTCGCGCCACGCCGCGGTGATGGCGTTCGTCGTGTTGCCGAGGATGTGCAGCAGGCCGATGGGGTAGAAGCCGAAGCCGGGCACGAACGTGTACGGGACGAACACGGGCCGCGCCTCGGGCAGCTCCGCAGTGTCCTCGTCGTAGTTGCGGACGATGGACAGGATCTGTCTGGAGCTGACGTCGAGGGTCACGCGCCACGGGATTTCGAGGCCGCTCTCCTTGCCCTTCCACTTGTGCTCGTAGCCCTTGATGTTCAGCTCGCAGTAGCACTCGTAGATTTCGCGGTCGCGGTCGTCCGGGTTCAGCGCCTCGGGCTCGACGCCCTGCTGCGACTTCTTCTCGCGCTGCGCGCTGTCCAACGTCTGCGGCATCGGCGTCGAGAGCGGCACGTCGCGGTAGGCGCCCAGAATCTGCAGGCGCTTCACCGTCGAGGGCCGCATCTGGACGCGGTGCGTCACGCGCTTGGCGCTGCGGATGTCAGTCGCCGCCGCGTTGACGATCAAGTCCTCGGCGTCAACCGTCTCGCTGATCGGCCGGTTGCGGAGCGGGCAGAAATACACCTTCTTGAACGAGAGGCCGCCGAAGCCGAGCATCAGCAGCATGCGGTCGGTGTCGGGGTAGTACTCGGACGCCGTGACCGTCAGGTAGTGGTTGAGGTCTTTCTCCAGCGCGTCGGCCATGCGGTCGGTCTGAAACGTGCCGTTGTTGTCGTCGACCCGGATCTTGACGGGGCCGTCGGTCGGGAGCAGCTCGGCGCGCGCGTTCGCCTGAAAGCGCAGCACGGCTTCGAGCAGCAGCGGGTGGCGGACGCGGTTCATGCCCTCGACCGGCGCGCCCTCGGCGGCGCCGCCGATGCCCGGCACTTCGATCTTCAGGCCCAGCAGCTTGATGCCCTGCGCGCGGTCCTCGATCCACTCCTTGCGGCTGTCGAGGTCGTCGCCGACGCCCCTGATCAGGTCGTCGGCAATGCGCGACAGCTCGGCGTCGTCGATCTTGTCGATCAGGTTGTTGAACCAGCCGCCGGTGCCTTCCTTGGCGCTCTCTTCGACGGGCTTGCCGTCGAGGCTGATCGTGATGCTACCGTCG
>Ga0194048_10000048_pt1 | contig 53022 bp, 67 predicted proteins | sample JunL225m_MetaG_FD_161685 | JGI IMG/M metagenome (GOLD analysis project Ga0194048, IMG submission 161685) | Anoxic zone freshwater microbial communities from boreal shield lake in IISD Experimental Lakes Area, Ontario, Canada - Jun2016-L222-5m | ecosystem: Environmental > Aquatic > Freshwater >...
TTCTACTCGGCCGAGACCGGTGGCCCGCCCTCGGCCGAGTAGAACAGGGGGAGGGTGTCTGTCCGGTAGCCGAGTACAGGGACGCCGAGGGTCTCGAGCAGCTCCGAGGTGGCCGGGACGTCGAGCAGCGACTTGACCCCGGAGGAGACAACGAGCGCCTTCGTCGTTGCGAGCGCGTCGAGGTCGGCAGAGACGTCGGGCGGGTTGGGCCAGCCGCGGTGGACGCCGCCGAGCCCGCCGGTTGCCATGATCCTGATCGCTGTGGCGCGACAGACGGCAAGCGTTCCTCCAACTGTCGTTGCTGCAAGCGCGCGCTGGACGGCTGCGGCCGCGAGGTCGCGCGGCCCGGCCTTGTGCGCGGAGCTGTCAAAGCGGTCGAGCTCGTCGCTCGTCAGGCCGACGACGATCTCTCCGTCGAGCACCCCGATCGTCGCTGGCACAGCGCCGGCCTCACGGACGGCGGCCTCCGACCCGAGCCCCACCTCGACGCCCTCGCCGGGCGGGAAGCCGTGGGCGATCAGCGTCGTCTCGAGTGCGACAACACCGCGTCCGTCGGCGAGCGCATCGCGTACCTCGGCTGCGATCCGGATCACGGCATCGCTCCGAGCTTCGCGCAGCACCGAGCCGCGGTCTGGAGTCCGGTCGTCACGCCGCCGACAAGGTACCCCGCCGCGAACGCGTCACCGGCGCCCGTCGTGTCGACGACGTCCGTCGGCATGGCGGGGTAGGCGTGACCGGCGACGACCACGCCCCCCGGCCCACGCTTGACGATCCACTCCGTCGAGAGGTCGCCGAAGGTCTCGTACTCCGCCTTGTTCGCAAAGACGAGATCAGGGGCGAGAGCCCGGACGCGGTCGCGGAAGTCGTCGTCGATGAGAGTCCACGCCGAAAGATCGATCGTCACGCGTGCGTCCAGCTCTCGGGCCAGCCCTGCCGCACGTCGGGCTGCCGACGCGATCGGTTCGCGGGCGAGCGCGTAGCCAGAGATGTGAAGCACGTCACAGTCGAACCAGGCTGCCTCGAGCTCGCCGGGGGCGAGGTCGGGAGCTGATCCTCGGTCGGAGGCCATCGACCGCTCGCCGGTCGCGGCGATCGAGACGACGACGCCGTTGCGTCCGGCTATCGGGCCGCAGACATCGACTCCGTGGCGCCGCAGCTCGCCCGCCGCAAGCTCGCCCGCCGGGTCGGCGCCGCGCTTCCCGACGAACCGCGCGTGCCCTCCAACAGCTGCGGCCCACGCCGCGGTGTTCGCGGCCTGCCCGCCGGCGCCGACCAGCGTCTCGGCCGGCCGGTCGTCGTCGACGACGAGAGGCCCGTCGAGGTGGACGATGACGTCAAGGATCAGATCGCCGAAGGTTGTGATCCGCATGCGTAGGATGGTCGCATGGACGAGCCTCAGCGGGGCCGGGAGGTCGGTCGACGCAGCCCGCTCCGCTCGTTTGCTCTTGGAGGGCTCCTCGGCGCAGCTGGCGCGATTGCGACGGCGCGAGGGCTCCGTCCGTCACGGCGACCCGGGGATGCGCCGGCAGGACTCGCCGCGTTCGAGGATGCGCCGTGCTTCCTCGAGATTGTGGAACGCGAGGCGCAGAGCTACCGGGCAACCGGCGGCGAGATCGGGCCGGACGAGTCAAACCCGGAGTAGCGGTGCACCATGAAGTGCGCCGCGGCGACCATGCGGAGCTCCGTCACTCGGCCGGTTCGAGCGTCGACTCGGATCCGGAACCAGGCGGGAATGATCGGGTCGAAGAAGGTGATCGAGCCGTCGTTGGTCACGAATGCGTTGCGTGAGGACGGGCTCCACCAGGCGTGCGGGAGGTCGAGTGGCTCGGGCTGCGACGTCTTGACCCAGCCGGACGTGCCGGGCCTGTGCGTCCAGCGCCTGTGGCCGATCGCGACCGCTGCGATGCCCGCAACGTTCGCCTGCTCCGACTTGACGATCCGGTAGGCGAGCCGGTCGGGCGCGACCTCGCGGTAGAGCGTGTCGGTCTCCTTGCCCGGAGCAGACCGAAGCTCCTCGGCGATCGTCACCGACCGCAACGCGTCGAAGACGCGGGCCGCGCGGCGGAGTGCAGCCGCTGCGGGGCGAGGGTGTGCAGGGACAGCGAACGTGTGGGCGACTCCGGCGACGACAACGCCGATCCGCCGAGTCGAGACCGTCGCCCTGAAGCACCCGCGGCCGCAGCCCTCGGGGCGCTTCCCGTTGATCGAGACGTCGACCCCGAGCGCGCCGCCGCCGTCGGACGCAACGACCGTGACTGTCACCACACGTCCCTTGGTCGCGATGGCGACCGCGTAGGGGCCTGCCTGCGTTGCGTCGACGAACGCACCGCGAGCGGGAGGGAGCGGCGGCGGCGGGACGTTTGACGGCGTCACCGTCGCAGCGATCGAGACGCCGCGGCCCGGCTTGAGGTCGGTCAGGACTCCGACGGTCGTGACGGCCACGGCAAGGAGCAGGAGCTCGACGGTGGCGAGGCGTCCCACTCCCCGGGAGACCAACCCCCGGTTGGCGAAGGCGAGCCCAAGCAAGGCCACGAAGAGACCGGACTTGACGAGCAGCGCCTGGCCGTAGCCCGTTGACCAGAGCTGGTGAACCGACGCGAGCTCCGTGAGCGCGCGGGCGGCCCCACCGGCGGCGGCGGTGATAACCGCCGGCACGGCGATCGCCGAGAAGCGCCGGACTGCCGCCGAGCGTACGACCATCGGCGTTCTGCGTGTGACCCAGACGAGCGCGGCGAGCCCACCGATCCACACGGCGGCTCCGGCGACGTGCAGGAGGTCGGAGGTGATCGAGAGGAGCCGGGGCTGGCTCGCGTCGAGGGCGTGTCCGGCCAGCGTCGGGCACGGCAGCAGCGCGAGGGCGGCAAGTGTTGCCAGGACGCGAAGGCGAGGCAGGAGCCGCGATGCCCAGGCGGCGATGGCACCGACGCCCGCAACGACGGTCGCGAACGTCATCACGTGGCCAAACCGCGTCCCGCCGGTGTCGGCGGCGTGGAGGAGCGCGTCGCTCCCGAGGAAGGCCAGCACGAGGAACATGCCAAGAACCTCTGCTTCACGACGATGGAGACGGCGGTCGTTTCGGAGCGCGCCGCGCGCGGCGAACGCGAAGAACGCAGCGCCGGCTGCGCCGAGGACACCGAGGAGGAAGAGCAGCCGCATGATCACTCGCTGCCAGGTGACCGTCCCGTGGAGAGAGAGCGCCGGTGGAGCGACAGCGTTGCCCGATCCGACGGCGAACGCGATCAGCCCCTCCTCCTCGTGGCCGTCCTCCGAGACAACGCTCCAGCGAGCGGCGTAGCTGCCGTGTACGAGCCTGCCGTGCAGGGGCAACAGGAGCGTCCGGTTCGAGACAATCGCGGGCCGGCCGGCCAGCACGCTCACGCCGCCTGCCGACACCACCGCGTTACGGGGCCCGGGGCGCACGGCGCTGTCGAAGGTCACCGAGATCTCCGTTGGTGCCGTCGTGAGGACGGCACCGTTCAGCGGCGACGTCGTGAGGGGGAAAGCATGGCCCAGCGCGGCCGGTGCACCCACAAGCGCGAGGGCGACGACGAGAACGAGGCGCCGTGTCACGGAGCTGTGAGGCTAGCGCGTCTCGCTCACTGGTAGCCTGGTCGAATGCCGATCTACGAGTACAAGTGCCCGAGCGGGCATCTCCTCGAGACCTTCCACGGCATGATGGAGCCGGGGCCTCAGCAGTGCGAGGTGTGCGGAGGTGCGCCGCTTGAGCGCGTTCTCCACCCGGTTGCTGTGCACTACAAGGGTTCGGGGTTCTACTCGACCGACTACGGCCGCGGGCGCAAGGTTGGCGGCGGCTCGAGCGACAGCGGGTCGAGCGGTGGCGGCTCCGGCGACAGCGGGTCGAGCGGTGGTGGCTCCGGCGACAGCGGGTCGAGCTCTTCGAGCTCGGACTCCGGCTCGTCGAGCAGCTCGTCCGGCAGCTCGTCCGAGTAGCTAGCCGAGCGGGCTTCCGGCCTGGCAGCCCGGGCCGAACGTTGTTGTCGGCCGCTGCGGTGCGGATGTCCCAGCCCACATCGCGAGCGCGTTTCTGTTGTCCTCTGACGGGATGATCACCGACGCTCCGCCGGCGCTCGTAGCGTCACCGCCGAGCCTGCAGTAGAGCGTCTGGCTTCGGGAGGAGCGGAACTTGACCCAGCCGAGCTCGAGCAGCTGGCTTGCCGACAGGTCGGTCGCGAGCGGCGCGATCAGCGAGCCGCCGTTGAACGGGAGAGCGAGAAGCGTCGAGAACGACGTCAGCTTCGCTGTCACAGCCTGCGCAACAGCCTGCTGACGGGCCCCGCGGGTCATGTCCGTCTCGCGCAGGTCCAGCCGGTTCTCCCGGATGCGCGAGTAGATCAGTGCTCGGTGTCCGTCCATGTGCTGCTTGCCCTTCGCAAACCGCCAGCCCGGCCACTGCAGGCAGCGTGCCTCGGTCGCGTAGGGGCAGTCGAAGCGGTTCGTGAGGATCGGGGAAGGCACGTCGACGGTGATGCCTCCCTCGGCGTCGATCAGCTTCTGGAACTGACCGAAGTCGACGATCACGACATGGCGGATTGGGATTCCGGTGAAGTTCTCGACTGTTCGTATCGCGAGGGCGGCGCCGCCGACCTGATACGCGGCGTTGATCTTGGTGCTGCCGACGCCGGGGATCGGAACGTAGAGGTCGCGCGGGATCGAGAGGTACGCAAGCCTGTGGTGCGACGGGTCAGTGCGGATGATCATCACCGAGTCCGCGTGACGGTCACCCGTCCGTCCTGCTGCCTGTGAGCTGTCTGTCCCGAGTAGGAGGATCGTTGTCCCGTGTGCGAGCAGCAGACCGTTGCCCGTTGTGAGAGCCTTCCTTGCGCTCGCGTCGAGCCGGCCATTCGCTGACCCGACGCCGCTCTGGAAGGCAAGAAAACCAACGACGCCCCAGACCAGTAGCAGGACGAGCGCGCCGACAGTGGCCATCAGCGTGAGCAGCGACCAGGAGAGCCGCCCGGAGGAACGCCTCAGACGGAACCGTCCGGGCCGTGGTGTGCGGCGTTCGGCGCTCCCGCGTGCGCGTTTCGGCTTCGGTGTTGAGCCCTTCCGTGGGGGCTCGGGCACCTTGCCCTTGATGCGGCCCCCGCGGTAGACGCGATAGGGCTTCTCGTCCTGGGCCATCCGGCGAAGTAGGGTACCGGCCGGTTGTGAGTACACGGAATGTCATCGGTGTCGACCTCGGTGGGACGAAGATCCTCGCCGGCGTCGTCGACGAGCACGGCGAGGTTCTCGAGACGATCGAGCGGCCCACGCCGACCAACTCGCAGACCGCGCTGCTGGCTGGACTCGTCGCTGCCGTCGAGGAGCTGCGGACGCCCGAGATCGTCGCCGTCGGGTTCGGCATCCCGGCGCGGATCAACCGCCGGACCGGCGTCGCGTTCGGAGCAGTCAACGTTCCGATCCGCGAGGTGCGGTTCCAGGCAGAGCTCGAGCAGCGTCTCGGGCTTCCTGTTGGCGCCGAGAACGATGCGGGCACGGCGGCGCTTGCAGAGTTCGTGCGCGGGGCCGGTCGTGGCGCGCGCGACCTCGTGTTGCTGACGCTCGGGACGGGAGTGGGCGGGGGGATCGTGCTGGACGGGAAGCTCTATCGCGGCTGGGCGGAGCTTGGGCACATGGTGATCGTCGAGAACGGCGAGCCGTGCCAGGGCTCGTGTACGGGGCGTGGCCACGTCGAGTCCTACTGCTCTGGGCTCGCCGCGGAGCGGCTGGCCGGGCGGGTGCTTGGGCCCGGAGCGACGGCCCGTGACCTCGTGCGCGAGGAGCATCCCGCGCTGCAGGAGATCGGGCGTCACTTGGGTACGGCGATCGCGTCGCTCGTGAACATCTTTGACCCCGAGCTCGTCGTGGTCGGGGGCGGGTTTGGTGTCGCCGCTGGCGATCTTCTACTTGACCCGGCGCGTGAGGTGGTCCGCCGCGAGGCGCTCGTGCCTGGCGGGGAGTCGGTTCGTCTCGTGCCGGCGCAGCTTGGCGCGTCGGCGGGGCTCATCGGCGCGGGACTTGTCGCCTTCGAGGCGCTCGGGTAAGCGGCGACGTGACGCTCACGGTCTGCGCAACGCCGATCGGGAATCTCGACGACATCACGCTGCGCGTGCTCGCAGAGCTGCGTGAGGCCGACGTCGTGCTCGCGGAGGACACACGGCATACGGGGGGACTGCTGGCCCGACATGGCATCGAGACGCATCTCCTCTCGTGCCACGAGCACAACGAGGCGGCGCGCGCTGTTGAGCTCGTGCCACGGCTGCTCGCAGGTGAGCGGATGGCGCTCGTCTCCGACGCGGGCCTTCCGGCGATCTCCGACCCGGGCGGGCGCCTCGTGCGGGCTGCACTCGACGCGGGCGTGCCGGTGGTCGTGCTGCCGGGGCCTTCGGCGGTGGAGACGGCGCTCGTTGCGAGCGGTCTCATTGCTGAGCGCTACACGTTCCTCGGATTCCTGCCGCGCCGGGCGGCTGCGCGCGCTGCTCTTTGGGCCGAGATCGGCGCGTGGACGTGGCCGGTCGTCGCCTTCGAGTCACCGAGGCGGCTTCCCGAGACGCTCGCATCTCTGGCGACGGTCTCACCGGAGCGGCAGGTCGCGGTGTGCCGTGAGCTGACGAAGAAGTTCGAGGAGGTCGCGCGAGGGACGGCGGCGGAGCTGGCGGCCCGGTTCGACGAGCCGCCGAGGGGCGAGATCACGCTCGTGGTCGGGGCAGGAGAGGGCGCGCGGTTGTCGGGTGTTGCCGAGGTCGCGCTCGCCGCGGTGGCCGAGCTCGTCGCTGCGGGAACGCCGCGCAAGTCCGCCTCGGAGGTCGTCTCGCGTCTCACCGGTGTCGCGAAGAACGACCTCTACCGCGGCACTTTGTGACAAGTCTGTAACCACGGTTGACAACGCCTCGCGGTCGACCTACGGTGTCAGGACGTTCACTAGACAGACAACGGTGAGCGCAGTCCTCGACTCTGGAGTTCGCCGATGCGTGCCTCTCTCATCCGCCTCGTGGTCGTTTCTCTCCTGCCCGTTCTCGCTCTCAGTCCTGTCGCGAATGCCTGGACGTGGCCGGTTGGAGGGGACGTGCTCGTGCCGTTCTCGTTCGACCCGACCCATCCGTACAGCGGCGGTCAGCATCGGGGCATCGATATCGCGGCGGCTGCCGCCGAGCAGGTACGCGCGCCGATCGGCGGTGTCGTGGCCTTCGCCGGGTCGGTACCCGGGAGTGGGCGCTCGCTGACGGTCGAGAGCAGTGACGGGTGGTCGGTGACGCTCACCCATCTCGGTGCGAGCACGGTCGGCCGCGGCGCCACGGTCGTCGAGGGCGACGTGGTTGGCACGGTCGGGCCGAGTGGCGAGCTCGCTGTCGACGGGCCCTACGTTCATCTCGGAGTTCGACGGATGACTGACGAGCAGGGGTACGTCGACCCGCTGTCGTTCCTGCCGCCCCGCGTAGCCGCGGCGCCATTTGGGGTTGTGCCGCCGTCCGAGGTGCCAGCGGTGGGAACCTCCGGGGTTGGCGCCGTCACCGTGCCTCTGCAGGCCGCGACGCTCGTTGACGCTGCTCCTGGTGTCGATGTGTCTGCGGATCCTGTTGAGGCGTCTGCGGGTGCCCTCACCCCGCAAATCGTCTCTGCACCTGCTCCCGGTCTGGCTCCGCGAACGGTCTCTCTGCCTTACGCTCGGGCTGGCCTGTCCGCCGCGCCGTCGGCGCCTCGCATCCGCGAACGGTCGGTCTCCGCGGTCGCCCCCGCCGCGCCCGCGCAGTCGCGCCCGATCCGAGCGGCGACAGCCGCGAGCACCGCGCGGTGGCACCCTGACCCGGCCGGTGCGCGACCGGCAGGGTCTCGGCTGCACGACGTCCAACGTGTCGGCCTCGCTGCCGACGTGCACCGGCAGGACGCGGTCACGCGCCCGGCGTCGTCGTCTCTCTCTCACCGACCTCCGGTTGAGGCGGCGCGCCGAAGCGAGAGCGACGCGCGCGGGATTGCGCTGGTGGGCGTCGGCCTCGCGTTGCTCGTACTGCTCGCCTCGATCGGTGTCCTCGGTCGCCGCCGTCGGCCAGGTCGGGTGCCCGCTCGTATCATGGGGCGCGATGCCGTACTTCCTGACGACCCCGATCTACTACGTCAACTCGAAGCCCCATATCGGGCATGCGTACACGACGTGCGCCGCCGACATCCTCGTCCGGCACATGCAACAGCGCGGCGAGGAGACGTTCTTCCTCACCGGAGTCGACGAGCACGCGACGAAGGTCTTCCGGGTCGCGCAGGATCTCGGGCTCGCGCCTCAGGACTACGTCGACCAGATCGCCGAGGTCTGGCGCGAGCTTCCGCGCCGCCTGAATGCCGAGCCGGACTTCTTCATCCGGACAAGCGATGAGGGGCATAAGACCTTCGTCCGCGAGTTCCTGCAGCGGATCTACGACAATGGCGACGTCTACGAGGACGTCTACACGGGGCTCTACTGCGTCGGCTGCGAGGAGTTCAAGGCCGAGAGCGACCTTGTCGATGGGCGCTGCGCGATCCACGAGACCCTCCCCGAGTCGATCGAGGAGCGCAACTACTTCTTCCGTCTCTCCGTCTACCAGGACAAGCTTCTCGAGATCTACGACGCCCAGCCCGACCTCGTGCTTCCCGGTTTCCGGTTCAACGAGGCACGCAGCTTCATCGCCGGCGGACTGCAGGACTTCTCGATCAGCCGGGCGAGCCAGCCCTGGGGAATCCCGCTGCCATGGGACGAGGGGCAGGTCGCCTACGTCTGGGCCGACGCGCTCATCAACTACCTGAGCGCGCTCACCTACGCGCGGCCCGGCGAGGACCTCCGGGAGGTGTTCTGGCCCGAAGCGCGCCACGTGATGGCCAAGGACATCCTGCGCTTCCACTGCGTGTACTGGCCGGCGATGCTGCTCTCTGCGGGGTACACGGTGCCAAAGCAGATCTTCGTGCACGGCTACCTGCTCGGACTCGACGACAAGAAGATGTCGAAGACGCTCGGCAACGTCGTCGATCCGCTCGACCTGATCGACATCTACGGCGCCGATGCCGTCCGCTACTGGTGTGCGCGTGCCGTCTCCTTCGGGCAGGACGGGATTGCCTCACTCGACGGGATCCACGACCGCTACGAGCGTGAGCTCGGAAACGATCTGGGCAACCTGCTTTCGCGAACGACGGCGATGATCGTGAAGTACCGCGATGGGCAGATCGGTACCCGTGAGGGGGCCAACGCCGAGATCGCAGCGATCGTCGATGAGATCCGCGTTGAGGTTGCCGCCGACCTCGACCGGTTCGACATAACCGCCGCCGTCGACCGAATCTGGCTGCTTGTCCGCTACCTCAATCGCTACGTCACGGAGCTGACACCGTGGACGGTTGCGAAGGATCCGGAGCGCGCCGCCGAGCTCGACGCCATCCTCTACGACCTTGCCGACGGGCTGCGGATCTCGGCGATCGCTCTTGCGGCGTACCTGCCGGAGACCGCCCCGAAGATCCTCGAGGCCCTCGGCCAGCCGCTCGATCTCGGCTGGGAGAACGTCGTCTACGGTCGGCTCGTGCCCGTGGGCGGCATCGGAGCGGCGCCGCCGCTCTTCCCGCGCGTCGAGACGCTCACCGCCGAGTGATCGATACCCACGCGCACTTCGGCGACGACGCCGAGGCCATCCTCGGCCGGGCGCGCGAGGTCGGTGTCACGCGCACGATCGCGGTCTCAACGACGATCGGCCAGGCCACAGAGACCCTTGCGCTTGCCGACGCTCACGACGGTGTCTACGCGTGCCTCGGCGTGCACCCGCACGAGGCAGGCACGGTTGGCCCGAGCGACCTTGACGGCCTGCGCGAGCTGCTTGCGCACCCCCGGGCCGTCGCGGTGGGAGAGACGGGGCTCGACTACTTCCGTGACTACGCACCCCGCGATGCGCAGCGTCGCCTGTTCGATGCACAGCTCACGCTCGCAGCCGACCTCGGCAAGCCGGTCGTCATCCACACCCGCGAGGCCGACACCGACACGCTCGCCGCGCTCTCGATCTTTCAGGGAACCGTCGTCCTGCACTGCTTCTCCTCGCCCGGGCTGCTCGAGACGGCGCTCGAACGCCGCTGGTACGTCTCCTTCGCGGGCAACCTGACCTATCCGAAGGCGCCTGAGCTCCGCGAGGCGGCCGCGCGCGTTCCCGCCGACCGTATCCTCGCCGAGACCGACAGCCCCTATCTGGCTCCGCAGAGCGTTCGAGGCACCCGAAACGAGCCGGCAAACGTCATGCTCACCCTCGCGGTGCTCGCTGAGGCGCGTGGTGACGACGTGGCGGCGCTCGCCGCGACGATCGACGCGAACGCGACGGCGGCCTTCGGGCTATGACCGTCATCCCGAAGAAGGCGCTCGGCCAGCACTTCCTCGTCGACGACAACATCCTCGGTGTGATCGGTCGGCTCTCGGCTCTCGACCCGGCCGACGTCGTTCTCGAGATCGGCCCGGGCCTCGGCGTCCTCACCCGCTATCTCGCAGCTCACGTTGCACACGTCCACGCGGTCGAGCTCGACCGCTCGCTCGCTCCGGAACTGGAGGGCATCAGCGGCGCGACGCTCCACTGGGGCGATGCGCTTGCTCTCGACCTCTCGACGTTCGAGCCGCGACCGCGGAAGCTCGTCGCGAACCTGCCCTACAACGTCGCAACGCCGATCGTTGTCGAGAGCCTCGACCGCCTTCCCGACATCGAGAGCTGGTGTGTGATGGTGCAGCGTGAGGTCGCCGACCGATTCTTCGCGTCTCCCGGCACCAAGGCCTACGGCGCGGTCTCGGTGCTGATGCGGCTTGTGACCCAACGCACCGGGCTCCACCCGGTGTCGCGCGAGGTCTTTCGGCCCAAGCCGAACGTCGAGTCGGCGCTCATCGCGTTCGATCGCATCGCGCCGGGTGTCCCGCCCGGTGTGAAACGCGTCGTCGAGGGCGCGTTCGCGCATCGACGAAAGACTCTCGCAAACTCCCTCGCGCTCGCCGGCCTCGTTCCGCGCGATCGCGCCGCCGAGGCGATCGCATCGATGGGGCGCCTTCCGACGGTCAGGGCCGAAGAGCTCGACCCGCCGGAGTTCATCGACCTGACCGACGCGCTGCGGTGACCTCGCTGCTCGCTCACGCGAAGATCAACCTCGCGCTCGTCGTCGGCCCGACGCGCGCCGACGGCCTGCACGAGGTCGCAACCGTGATGCAGCGGATCGATCTCGCCGACACGATCCACCTCGAACCCGCAGAGACGCTCACGGTCGAAGGCTTCGGCGAGGACACGCTCGTGCGCCTTGCCCTCGAAGCCGTTGCCGGTGCGGCTGGCGTGGCCCCGCTCTGGCGAGCCCGAATCGAGAAGCGAATTCCCGTCGCGGCCGGGCTCGGTGGCGGAAGCTCGGATGCAGCCGCCGCCCTGCGGCTCGCAAACGCGACGCTCCCGGAGCCCCTCCCGGCGAGTGGGCTCCACCGGCTTGCTCGCCGTCTCGGCGCCGACGTCGCATTCTTCCTCACAGACGGTCCACAGCTCGCGACGGGGGAGGGTGCAGCCCTGGAGCCGCTTCGCCTGCCGCAGGATTACAGCGTGCTCCTTCTGCTCCCGACCGGCGCGGTCAAGGAGTCGACCGGAGCCGTCTATGCCCGCTACAGCGGCGCCGAGGGTTTCGAATCACGGCGGGCCGCCGTCGACTCGGTAGCGCGCTCCGCAGCGGTGCCCGCAGACCTCGGACAGTTCCCGGGAAACGATCTAGCGCACTCGCCACTCGCCGCCCATCTGAGCGCCCGCGGCGCCTTTCGCGCTGACGTGAGTGGTGCTGGCCCGACGGTCTACGGGCTCTTTGCTGATCGTGAGGCGGCCGAGCGCGCCGCTGCAGCGGTCGGTGCTCTCGGCGACACCTGGATCGTCAGACCGGCGTGGTAGGTTTGCCGCAGATGTCCACGGCCGACATCAGCGCGAGATCAACGTCGAAGCCGGCGCGCTACCTGCGCCAGCATCGCATCCGCCTGACCCTGTGGGTTGCGGCGGTCGAGGGCGTTCTCACCCTCATCCACTTCGTCCCGCACGTCGTCGTCTACATCCTCGCCCCCGTCGCAGTCGGCTTTTGGGCCACCGCCGGCCGCAAGTACCGCTCTGCCACCGCGCGCCAGGCGAGCTGGATCTTTGCAACGTCGCAGGCGCTCGCCGTTCTCGTCCCTGTGGTCTGGTTCATCGCGAAGGCCGTCGCGATCGGCCTGATCGTCGTTCTCGCAATCGGCGCGCTGATCTTCCTCTTCGCCGACCGCGAACGGAAGTAGCCCCCGCGGCCCTCGCGCCGCGATCGAGGACAGTTCAGGCGTATGGACGAAGGCATCAAGCTCGCGGTCGGACAGATCGACGCCCTTCTCGTCTAACCCGGTAGCTGCCTGCGAGGAGACCGCACGCGTTTCGGGGGCATAGGCTCGCGCGGTGAGCCCCTTCCTGCGCGTCGTGCTCCTCGCGCTTCTTGCATCGCGTCCGCACGCGCACGAGCGCATGGCGCGTCGACGCCGCGGCTGAGTGGGCGTCGGGGCAAGCTGCGAAGCGCTCCGCACTTACCCCGATGCGGGAACAGTCAGCATGAGACACGATCTCAGTGAGAGGATGCGATCCGGATGAGAACCCCCGCCGTTCCAGCCACGACACGCCGCCCCGGCGGCATGCTCCATCCGCAGACGGAGACCGGACGTAGCGGGGTCCGACTCGTTGTCCGCGGTCTTGTCGTCGCCGCGGTCATGGTGACGGTGATCGCGACGACCGGCTGGCATGCGAGCGTCGGCCCACTCTCGATCTTCGGACTCATCTCGCTGCTCGGGCTAGCTGCTGCGGCCTGCGGAGGACTCATCGCCGCGGTCGCGGTCGTGCGGAACGGCGAGCGATCGGCGGTCGCACTCGTGGCCGTCACGTTGGCGGTCCTCGCGCTCCTCGTGGTGATCTCTGAGGTCGCCTTCGACGTTCCCTGACCTCGTCGGGAGTCCTCAGGCGCACTCGCGCGTCGGGGCGTCGTTGACTAGGCTCGCGGCTCGACCGTCGACAGGGAGGAGCCACTATGGCCGGCAAAGTTCTCGTCAATCTCGCGACCGGGCTTGAGGATGCGGAGCGCGTCATGGTTGCGCTGCTCGTCGCGACGGCCGCGCTTGACCAGGGGAAGTCCGTCGTTGTCTGGGCGACGAAGGACGCGGTGCGTCTCGGCCTCCCTGGCGAGGCAACCGGTGAGGCGTGCGAGGGTTGCCCGCCGCTCGAGCGTCTCTTCCAGCAGTTCGCCGACGGTGGTGGTGAGCTGTGGCTCTGCCCGATCTGTGTCAACTCGCGTGGGCTTGCCGATTCGACGTTCGTTGCCAACTCGAAGATCGCCGGCGCAACCCCGATGTGGGAGTGGGCAGGCGACGGCACCACGGTCTTCAGCTACTGACCACGGTGCACGTCTCCCCTGAGGCCCGGCTGATCGAGCGCGGGATCACACGCGCCGAGCCGCCGCGGCTGCCGTTCACGCCCCGGTGCAAGCCGGTCGTCGTGTACGGCGGGATCGCGTATCTCTCCGGAAACGGCGACCTCTGTCGTCCCGGCCGCGGTGGCGACACCATCACGCCTGAGGGTGCCGTCCTCGCCGCCCGCACGACCGCGCACCTCATGTGCCGGGCGCTTCGCGACGAGCTGGGGTCGCTCGACCGTGTCGAGCGGTGGGGTGAGGAGCGCGGCATCTGTGCCCGTAGCGCGATCGGGGTCGCTGAGCTCCGAAGCGGACTCGCCGTCGAGGTCGAGGCGCACGTTGCACTCGCCGGCTGAGAGGCACGCGGGCTCGCACGACGGCGACCACGGTCGACCGCGTCTGATCTTCGACGGCGACTGCGCGTTTTGCAGTAGCTGCGCTCGCTTCGTCGTCGCCCGGAGCGGGGGCAAGCAGACGGCCCTCGCCTGGCAGCACCTCGGCGCCGACGAGGTCTCGCAGCTCGGCCTGACGCTCAACGACGTCGAAACCGCCGCATGGTGGATCGACGCTGCGGGCCGGCCGTACGGTGGCCACCTCGCTGTCGCACATGCGCTCGTCCGGACGGCAGGGTGGACATCTACCGTCGGTCGACTGCTCCTGCTACCTCCGGTTCGCCTTCTGGCTGCCCCCGGTTACCGGGGCGTCGTGCGGTTCCGCCACAGGCTCCCAGGCGGGACGCCTGCCTGCAAGGCCTGACTCCGACGCGCGTCAGACGCGCTGCAGGTGCGTGTCTTTGAACGCGCTCGGATACGTGAGCCCGTAGCCGACCGCGCGATCGGCCAGACGGTGGTGTGCGCGGCGTTGTCGGCGACCGTTCCTGCCCGTCTTCCCGCGAGGTATCCGAGGGCGCTCAGATCAGGCGCAAGCACGAGCAGCACCCAGAAGCGGTATCCCTGGTTGAGATACACGATGAGCGCCGCGCCAGCCAGCGCGGCGCCCTCAAGATGGAGCAGCAGGCGAGGGAGGCGTTCGATCACCCGCGCGCCCTACCCCGGCTGCCTCCGTCTCAGTACGTGATGTTGCCGGTACGCAACGCGGAGGTGTTGGCCTGGTCGAGCCAGATGCCTTTGGCCCCCGCGTCGTAGAGCCAGCCCCACTCTGCGAAGTCGTTTGCCGGTGGGTTCTTCGAGAAGTAGCTGAGCCATGACGGCCGCTTTCCCGGGCAGTTGTACTCGCGGTCGCACTTCGCGTTGAACGTGCCGAGGTTGCCGTGGGTTGGGTAGCGCGGAACGAACTTGCCCGAGATGTCCGTGGTGATGTAGCCGCCGTCGAACGTCCCGGTGATGCCGCCGATCACGTGCCCGCCACCAGCGGGGCCCGGACCGTCAAGCGTCACGAACGAGCTGCCATCGTCGTTGACGTGTGCGCAGTAGGTGCCGCTCTGGCTCTTCCAGATCTTGAGGTGGCGGTGCACCGTGTCCAGCGCCCAGGCTCCGGCGTACCCTGAGTCGGCGTAATTCTGGAGAATGAAGGTCACGTTGACGACGAGCCTCCCGCCGCCGCCAAGCTTCGTGCACTGTTCCTCGCTCAGAAGCTTCGTGTTCAGGACCGGGGTCGCAGCCGCCGAACTGGCCAGCGCCAGCATCGCGATGAGTGCGGTGAACCATGCGAAACGCCTCATGACTTCCTCCCCGGTTGCAGCCTGCGTGTCGGCGCACATCCTATTTCAGGCGGTGCCCGCGCGTCCGCGCGTTCTCAGGGACGGTAGCGTCGCGCAACGACGATCGTCAACGCGCAGACGAAGGCCGCGACGACGTTCGGGATGATCAGCGCCAGGTTTGCGATCTGTACGCCGTAGGCGAACCAGAGAACGAAGCCCACCAGGAGCACGTTCAGGTACCCGACCGACACGCCCTTCGACGAGCGGTGGCTTCGCATCGTGCGGATCTGGAGCAGCGGCGCGAGAGCCATCGCGACGCCCCAGGTCGCCGCGACGGCGGCCAGGATGGTCGTCACGGCGCGGTGTAGACCGAACGTGCCGTCAACTCATCCGTCCTTCGGCTACCGCGAGGCAGGCCTGGCAGACGGGGAACCCCTGGTTCCACGGCACGCCTGTCTGGTCGACGCCGCAGAGCGCCGTGTCGGGATCTTCATCCCGGACGATGTGCTCGCACTCCTCGAATCCGCCGCCTCGGTGGAGGGCGGGGTTCTGGAGCGGACGCGTGGTGGGCCGGTCGCTTGACACGGTGCCATCGTAGTTCCGTCACACTGGGCGGAAATGTCGACCAGCGACACCCCTACCGCGACGCGAACCCACCGCACCTATACTCGGGGCGTAGTGGGGCGTAGCCAAGCGGTAAGGCAGCGGGTTTTGGTCCCGCGATCCCAGGTTCGAATCCTGGCGCCCCAGCCATCTCACGTCGCGAAGTGACCGACTCTCCGATCGCAGCCGTCGTCATGGCCGCGGGGCTTGGCACCCGGATGAAGTCGGCCGTGCCAAAACACCTTCACGCGCTGCTCGGGCGACGAATGGTGGACTGGGTGATCGCCTCGGCGCAGAGCGCAGGCGCAGACCCCGTCGTCGTCGTGACGGCTCCGGCAACCCGTGATGCGTTCCCCGGTGTCACCGTGGCGGTGCAGGAGCGACCCCTTGGGACAGGTGACGCGGCGCGCTCCGCCCGACAGGCGCTCGAGGGCTTCAACGGCGACATCCTGCTCCTGAGCGGTGACGTGCCGGCGCTCTCCGGCGAGCTGCTCGCGGGCCTCGTCGCGACTCACCGCTCGACCGGTGCAACGGCGACGGTGCTCTCGTTCGAGCCGCCCGATCGGCGCGTCTACGGTCGCATCGTCAGGGACGCTGCCGGCAACCTCGCGCGGATCGTTGAGGCGGGCGACGCGACGCCCGAGGAGCTCACGCTAACCGAGGTCAACTCCGGCATCTACCTCTTCCGCGCCGACCGCCTCTGGCCGGCGCTCGACCGCCTCCAGCCGCACAACGCCCAGGGCGAGCTGTACGTCACCGACACCCTTGGCTTCCTCGTCGACGACGGCCATCCAGTCGCCGTTCACGTCGCACCCGACCCGTTCGAGGTCGAGGGGATCAACACGCGCCTCGAGCTTGCGGCCGTCACCGCGTTTCTCCGCGACCGGATCAACCGCGCCCACATGGTCTCGGGGGTCACGTTCGTCGATCCGACGACCGCGTGGATCGAGCCGACCGTCGAGATCGAACCCGACGTGGTGATCCACCCGTTCGTCCAGCTGCGTGGCGCCACCCGGGTTGCGACGGGCGCCGAGATCTTCGCCAACACGGTCGCTCTCGACGCGACGATCGGAACCGGCGCGATCGTGGGACCGTTCTGTTACCTTCGTCCCGGGTCGACTCTCGAGGCGGATTCGAAGGCGGGAACCTTCGTCGAGATCAAGAATTCACGCATCGGGCCACGGACGAAAGTTCCGCATCTCTCGTACATCGGGGACGCGGAGATCGGGGAGGACACGAACATCGGCGCCGGAACGATCACCGCAAACTTTCCTCACCGCCCCGGGCAGCCGAAGGGCCGAACACGCATCGGCAAGAACGTCAGGACCGGCATCCAGAATGGGTTCATCGCACCTGTTGAGGTCGGAGACGGAGCATGGACGGCAGCTGGCTCGGTGATCACAAAGGATGTTCCCGCCGACTCGCTCGGCATCGCGCGCACGCGCCAGGAGAACAAGGAGGGGTATGCAGCTCGGCATCGGGACCCCTGAGTTCTCACTCCCCGGCGACGTGGCGTCGGTCGTGACCGAGCCGCACCCGGATCACTGGATCGAACGCGGGCCGCAGAAGCGGCTCATGGTCTTCGCCGGCCGCTCGCACCCGGAGCTTGCCGCGTCTATCGCGGAGGGTCTCGGCATCCAGCTTGGCGAGGTGACGCTCGAGACGTTCGCGAACGGTGAGACGTACTGTCGCTACGACGAGTCGATCCGCGGCGCCGACGTCTTCATCGTCCAGACCGGCTGCACCCCGATCGACCGCAACCTCATGGAGCTGTTCCTGATGATCCAGGCCGCGAAGCTCGCGTCCGCCAAGCGGATCACGGCGGTCATTCCGCTCTTCCCGTACGCGCGCCAGGACCGCAAGGCCAAGCCGCGCGAGCCGATCTCGGGCCGTTTCGTCGCCGATGCGCTCCAGCTGGCCGGCGCCGACCGTGTGCTCACGATGGACCTGCACGCCGGTCAGATTCAGGGCTTCTTCTCGATCCCCGTCGATCACATGACCGCGTTGCCGCTCTTCGCACGCCACTTCCGCGACCTCGGCCTCGTCGGCGAGGGCGTCGTGTCGGTGTCACCCGATACGGGCCGCGCCAAGCAGGCCGAGCGCTTCGCCGAGATGATCGAGTCGGAGTTCGCGATCATGCACAAGTCGCGCCCCGCGCACGACGTCGCCTCGGTCACCGAGATCGCCGGCCGCGTCCGCGGCAAGCGCGCGATCATCGGCGACGACGTCATCATGACCGGCGGCACCATGAATGCGAACGTCCGCGCGCTCGTCGAGCAGGGCGCGAGCGAGGTGTGGCTCTTCGCCACCCACGGCCTCTTCTGCAACGGCGCCCTCGACCGCTTCGCAGCAAACGAGGACATTAAGGGGATCGTCGTCACCGACACGGTGCCGGTCGATCCGCTCTCGAAGCCCGACAAGCTCACCGTGCTGCCTGTCTCGGGCCTTCTGAGCGAGACGATCATGAACGTCTTCGCCGACGACTCCGTCTCGGCGATCTTCGGCGGCGAGAACCAGCTCTTCTAGCCGTCGCCGCGTTCGGCCATCGAAAAGCCGAACCGATCGTTAGGGAAATACGGATTGTCCAGTGCGTCTCTGGTCCGTATAGTGGATGGTGACCGGGATTGTTCTTTTGAAACGGGAGGATTCAATGCTTCACAGCAAGATTGGTCGCCGGACCGGCCTCGTGCTCGTCACGGCACTCACTGCGGCGTTCCTTGCGCCGACCGCATTCAGCGCGACCCCGAAGGTCGTCGGTAACGCGACAGCGGGCAAGGCCGGCTTCATCGCGAACTGTGGTCTCTGCCACGCCCTCAAGGCCGCCAAGTCGATGGGTGCCATCGGCCCTGACCTCGACAAGGTGCCGCTGACGCAGGCTGTTCTCATCAAGGCGATCGCGAGCGGCGGTACGTCGGTGATGACGAAGGCTGCAGCCGCGAAGTACAGCGTTCCGATGCAGGCCTACAAGGGCACGCTTTCGACGACGCAGATCAACGACATCTCGGCGTACATCTACACGTCGACCCACAAGTAGGACGCCCGTGAGACGTCCCGCCTCGAGTGGCAGGACGATCCCGGTCTAGAGATCCACGGAGGGGCGGCGCGAGCCGCCCCTCCGTGTTTTCTGGCCTCTGATCGCGGCGTGTCGCCGACACCTGTCGGCTCGACCCCCGGGGCCAGCTACACTTCTCGACCGATGGCTGAAGAGCGCGTCACACTTGCCGTGTCCAAGCGGCAGATCCTCGGTTCGGCCGAGTCGCGTCGCCTGCGCAAGCAGGGGATCGTCCCGGGCGTTCTCTACGGACGTGACGAGCCGATCGCTTTCGCTGTCGGCGACCGCGACCTCCGAGCCGTCCTGACGACCGAGGCCGGCTCGCACGCCGTCATCGACGTCGCCATCGACGGTGGCTCGCAGCACTCCGTCATCCTCAAGGACTACCAGCGTGACCGCGTCCGCGGCACCATCACGCACATCGACTTTCAGGAAGTCCGCCTCGACGTCACGATTCAGACCTCCGTGCTCCTGGCTCTCGTCGGCGAACCTGTCGGCGTGAAGCAGGGCGGTCAGCTCACACAGGTCACGAACGAGATCAACATCGAGGTGCTTCCGCTCGACGTTCCGCAGCGCGTGGAGCTCGACGTCTCCGGCATGGAGATCGGCGGCACGCTTTACCTCGGTGATCTGCCGTTCGCGGCAGGCGTCACGGTGCTCGACCCGCTCGACACGGTGCTCGCCCACGTTGCGGGTGCCGCGCGCGAAGAGGGCGATGAGGCGGCGGGCGACGAAGCCGCTGCCGAGACGGAAGCCGCCGGCGACGACGCCGAGCCTGTCGCCGAGAGCGGCGACGAAGCCTCCACCGAGGAGTAGGCAATGCGCCTCCCGTGGCGTCGAGGTGAACGTGCCTCCTCGCTCGACCTTCTCGTCGTCGGCCTCGGGAACCCCGGGCGCGAGTACGCGGGGAACAGGCACAACGTTGGCTTCATGATCGTCGACGAGCTCGCGCGCCGCAGCGCGGCGTCCTGGCGTGCGAAGTTCTCCGGTCAGCTCGCCGAGATCCGCATCGACGAGCATCGGGTCGCGCTGCTGAAGCCGGAGACCTATATGAACGAGTCGGGGCGCTCGGTGCGCGCCGCCGCCGACTTCTTCAAGCTCGAGCCCGACGCGATCCTTGTCGTGCACGACGAGGTCGACATCGAGGTCGGGCGGCTCCAGGCCCGGCACGGCGGTGGATCCGCCGGTCACAACGGCCTCCGTTCGATCACACAGCACCTCGGTACGCCCGAGTACCTGCGGCTTCGTGTGGGGGTCGGGAGGCCCGGTCGAGGCGACCGCCGCCCGCTCGCCGACTACGTGCTCTCGGACTTCGACGTGTCCGAGGACGCGCAGGCGTTCGTGACACGTTCGGCAGATGCGGTCGAGGCGCTCGACGCCGAGGGCCTCGAAGCGGCACAGCGTCGCTTCAACTGAGCGGTCGCCACCCCGGCGGGTGCGCCGTCTTCCCTTTGTAAAACCTTCACAGCTTCGCAACGGGTTCCGACGCACGCAAACCCCGTTGACAAGAGGGCTTGAGCGCTCTTGCCCGGTGAAAGATGCCCGGAAGACCTACCCCGAGTTGCTGAAGGCAGATCCCCCAAAAGGGGTATGCCCATCTTGGTCTCGGCTGCTGCAATGGCAGTCCCCAACGACATCCCGGCGGCGTAGCGCTGTCGGTCAAGAGCCGAAGGGAGTACCCCATGACCTCACATCTGCGGATCATCCTGCTCGTCCTCACGCTTGCCTACTCGCTCGTTTTCGGGCCAGGCTCTGTGTTCGCAGGAGGCGAGAAGGCGCACAAGGTGAAGGCCCACCGCATGCGCGCTCACAGGGTCAAGACCCACCATGTGAAGGTCAAGCACGTCCTTTCCGCTCCGAAGCCGCTCGGCGTTCGCGCTGTCAAGTACGCGCGGCACCTCCTCGGCGTTCCGTATCGCTACGGCGGCGGCACCCCGGGATCGGGATTTGACTGCTCCGGTTTCGTGAGCTACGTCTACAACCACTTCGGGGTCAAGCTCCCGCACAGCTCGTACGCGGACTTCGACCTAGGCAAGCGCGTCTCGCGTGAGTCGCTTCACCCGGGTGACCTCGTCTTCTTCGATGGTGTCGGTCACGTCGGCATGTACATCGGGGGCGGCCGGTTTATCCACGCTCCGCACAGCGGCCTCTCCGTGCAGATCAACACGCTCTCCGACGGGTGGTACGCCGCCCGGTACGACGGTGCGCGTCGGCTGGTCGTGCACCACGCAGCGCGCGTCAAGCGCTCGCTGCCCCTGCTCGGCGTCGGGTAGAGCACGGGCTACCATGACCGCCCCCGGAACCCTGGTTTCGGGAGCTTCTCATGGACCGTCCTCTTCTTCACCCATTCGTCGACCGGCTCCGCGCCGACGCGCGCCTGCCTGCCTTCGCAGCGGCGCTGCCATCGCGCGCCCGGGTGTCGGAGCCGGCGTTGCCGCTTCTCCTCGCCGCGCTTCACGAGGAGGTGCGGCGAGGGCTCTGCGTCCTTCTGCCCGAGGACGCCGACGCTCGCGACGCCGCTGAGGCGATCGCGTGGTTTGCCGGGGAGGCGCAGGTCGCATTCCTGCCCTCTCGCGGCGTTCGCTGGGGTTCGGGGATCGAGCCGGCCCCACATCTCGTCGGTGAACGCGCCCGCGCTCTCGATGTGCTCGCGGGCGGAGGGATCGTCTGTGCGTCGGCCCTGGCCCTCGGCGAGGCGATGCCGCCCGTGGCCGCGCGACCGGTCGCGCTCCGGATTGCTCGGGGTGATGAGCCCGGTATCGACTCGCTCGCCGAGGCCCTCGCCCTCGCCGGGTACGAACGGGTCGATCGCGTCGAGGAGCGTGGACACTTCGCCGTTCGCGGCGGGCTCGTCGACGTCTTTCCGGCAACCGGCAGCGAGCCGCTGCGGATCGAGTTCTTCGGCGACGAGATCGAGGGAGTCCGCGCGTTCTCGCCGTTCACCCAGCGGGCGCTCCGCGACGTCATCGAGGCGACGGTGTATCCGGCCGCCGAGCGGCGCCGAGACCTGGCCGAGATCGTCCTCCCCGACGACTGGGACGGCCCGGCCCGGGTTGATGTCCCCGACGACCTCGTGCCGCCGATCGCCGGGACGCCGGACATCGTCTGGCAGCCCGATGAGGTGCGTGCGATCTGGCGCGACGAGGGAGTCACTCCGATCTCGTTTGACGGTGCGACCGAGCTCGGGTCGCTCCCGGAGGGGCAGCAGTTCTCCTTCGATGCGCAGCGGCCAGCGCTCACCGCCCGCGGGCTCTCCGAGGCCGAGAACGAGCTCTCGGGGCTCGTTCGCCAGGGCCTCGACGTCGTCGTTGCCTTCGGGCATCGCGGCGACGCCGAGCGGCAGCGCCATCTGCTGCGGCGCATCGAGGCCGGCACGCTCGAGGCCGGGGGAGAGCCAAGCGGCCTGATGTTCGCCGTTGCGCCCGCCCGACGCGGGTTCGTCTGGCGTGATCTCGGCGTTGCGCTGCTCCCGGACACGCAGGTCTTCCGGCGACGGGCCCCACGGGCGACGGCGCCGATCGGCCGCGCACTCGCGAGCTTCGCCGACCTGCGAACGGGCGACTACGTCGTACACGAGGACCACGGCATCGCTCAGCTCCTCGGCTTCGAGACCAAGGAGGTTGCAGGCGTCACGCGCGATTACCTGCTGCTCGGGTTCCGAGGCGAGGACCGCGTCTTCGTCCCACACGAGCAGATCGGCAAGGTCTCGCGCTACATCGGAGCCGACTCGAAGTCGCCAACCCTGTCGAAGCTCGGCGGGAAGGCCTGGGACAGCCTCAAGACGCGTGCGCACGCCCACCTGCGCGAGATGGCGGGGGATCTGCTCCAGCTCTACGCCCAGCGCCAGACACGGGTCGGCGTCTCCTACGATGTCGACCAGGAGTGGGTCGACCGTCTCGAGGCCGACTTCCCGTTCCGTGAGACCGAGGACCAGGCGCGCGCGATCGAAGCCGTCAAGGAGGATCTCGCGGCCCCGCGGCCGATGGATCGCCTCGTCTGCGGTGACGTCGGTTTCGGCAAGACCGAGGTTGCGCTTCGAGCGGCCTTCGCCGTCGCGATCGCAGAGAAGCAGGTGCTGATCCTCGTCCCGACGACGATCCTCGCGCAGCAGCACTGGAACACGTTCCGTGCGCGCTTCCGCGACTTCCCGGTTCGGGTCGAGATGATCTCGCGCTTCCGCAAGCCCGCCGACGTGAAGAAGGTGCTCGCCGACTACGCGGAGGGGAAGGTCGACGTCCTGATCGGTACGCACCGCATCCTCTCGCGCGACGTGCTCTCGAAGGACCTCGGCCTCGTGATCGTCGATGAGGAGCAGCGGTTCGGGGTCGCCCAGAAGGAGCTCCTGCGACAGCTGCGGCTCGAGGTTGACGTGCTCGCGCTCTCGGCCACGCCGATCCCGCGCACGCTGCACATGTCGCTGGCAGGTCTGCGAGACATCTCGGTGATCGAGACGCCACCCGAGGGGCGTCGGCCGATCCGAACGCACGTCGGCGAGTGGGACGAGGAGGTCGTGAAGACCGCGCTCGAGCGTGAGCTTGGGCGCGGCGGCCAGGCGTTCTATCTGCATAACCGGGTCGAGACGATCGAGGATGCCGCCGAGAAGCTGCGTCAGCTTGTGCCAACGGCACGCGTGATCGTCGCGCACGGACAGATGGGCGAGCGCGAGTTGGAGGACAAGATGCTCACGTTCCTCGCCGGGGAGGCCGATGTGCTCGTCTCGACGACGATCATCGAGTCCGGCCTCGACATCCCGCAGGCGAACACGTTGATCGTCGAGCGCGCCGATGCCCTGGGGCTCTCCCAGCTCTACCAGATCAGAGGCCGAGTCGGCCGCCGCGACGTCTCGGCGCACGCGTACCTGCTCTACCCGGACGCGTCCGAGCTCTCGCCCGAGGCGCGGGCGCGCCTTGCGACCCTGGCCGATCACACCGAGCTTGGCTCGGGCTTCGCCATCGCGATGCGCGACCTCGAGATCCGCGGCGCTGGCGACCTGCTCGGCGGAGAGCAGTCCGGGCATGTCGCTGCGCTCGGGTTTGAGCTGTACGTCGAGATGCTCCACGAGATCGTTGCGGAGCTCTCGGGCCAGCGGCGCGTCGCCTCTCGCCCGGTTCGCGTCGACGCCCGGGTCGATGCCTTCGTTCCCGCCGCTTACATCTCGTCGGAGGCGCTCAAGATCGACCTCCACCGGCGCCTCGCCCTGGTGGAGGACGACGACGACCTCCGCGAGCTCCAGATCGCGACCGAGGACCGCTACGGCGCACTTCCTGAGCCGGTCGCGAACCTCTTCTCGATCCAGGCGGCCAAGCTCAAGCTAGCGCTACTGGGCGTCGACTTTCTCATCTTCCGCGCCGGCAAGGTCACGGTCGGCCCCGTCGTGCTCGGCTCGTCCGAGCTCCGCGAGCTCCGCGCCCTCATCGACACCGCCATCTACAGCACCGGTCTGCGCGAAGTCTCGCTCCGTACGGACTCCCTGGAAGGGGCGATTGGCCTGGTCGATGCTATGATCGAGGCGCGCCGGAAAGCCTGACGGTGCGCGTTCCTATGAAGCTTCGCCTCCTCATCCCGATGCTCGCCGTCGTGGCATTCCTCGCAGGGTGCGGTAGTGGCAGCGGGATCTCCACGGCGACGCTCGAGAAGACGGACATCGCGGTTGTCGGCCAGAACCACATCACGAAGGCCGACTACGACGGCGCGATCGCCCAGGAGAAGCAGAGCCTGAAGGCGCAGGGGCGACCGTTTCCGAAGGCGGGGTCGACCGACTACTCGACGATGCGCAACCAGATTGTCGGCGTGCTCGTGCAGAACGCCGAGTATGAGACGGAGGCGGCGAAGCTCGGCGTCACGGTTACCCCGGCCGAGGTCGACAAGCAGCTCACGCAGATCAAGACCCAGTATTTCGGCGGGAGCGACGCCAAGTACAACGCCGAGCTGAAGAAGCAGGGGTTCACCGACGCGCAGGTTCGCGACCAGGTGCGCGCGGGTCTCCTGCAGCAGAAGGTCTTCAACGAGGTCACCAAGAAGGTCGCTGTGAGTGACAAGGACGTCACCGCCTACTTCAACGGGCATCTCGACCAGTACGGCACACCCGACACGCGCGCGGTTCAGGAGATCCTCGTCGGTAAGGACAAGGAGGCGCTCGCCAAGCAGATCCACGACCAGATCGCGGGCGGTGGAGACTTCGCCGCGCTTGCCAAGCAGTACTCGCAGGACCCTGGCTCGAAGGATTCGGGTGGCAACTTCACGGCCAAGAAGGGCGCTGACGTTCCGGAGTTCGACGCAGCTGTCTTCTCACCGTCGCTCAAGACCGGTCAGCTTGCCGCCCCGGTGAACACTGCGCAGTACGGCTGGTTCGTGATCAAGGCCGTCGGTGACATCGTCCCGGCCCAGAAGGTCAAGGAGACGAAGACCGTGGACGACACGATCCGCCAGCAGCTTCTGTCGCAGGCGAAGAACACTGAGATGTCGAGCTGGGCGCAGAAGGTTGCGAAGGACTTCTGCAAGGGCGGGATCAAGTACCAGACCGGATACACCCCGGTGCCCGACCCCTGCGCTGTGGTCACTGCGACGAACACCACCGCGACCGGCTAGATGCTCGCCGACGCGCTGGTTGAGCTCCAGGCGCTGACCGAGCGCCTGCGACGTGAATGCCCATGGGATCGCGAGCAGACGGTCCGGACGATCGTCCCGCACACGGTCGAGGAGGCCTACGAGGTCGCTGACGCCGCGTTCTCCGGTGACGATGCGAAGCTCCTCGACGAGCTCGGTGATCTCCTCTTCCAGTCCTACTTCCTCGCGCAGATCCTCTCGGAGCGCGGCGCCGGCGACCTCGAGCAGGTCGCACGGGGCGTTCACGCGAAGCTCGTCGCGCGCCACCCACACATCTTCGGCGACGCCGAGGCTGGAACGGCCGCTCGCGTCCGCGAGAACTGGGAGACCCTGAAGGTCGAGCAGGAGGGCCGCCAGGGCGTGTTCCACGACGTCCCGGAGAGCCTCCCAGCGCTGCTGCTTGCCCGCAAGGTGCAGCGCCGCGCCGCAGCTGTCGGGTTCGAGTGGCCCGACGTCGAGGGGCCGCTCGCAAAGCTCGATGAGGAGCTCGCCGAGCTTCGCGTCGAGCTCGGTCGTGCCGGCGAGCCCGCCCCCGAAACGGAGCCGGACCCCGCAGTCGAGGCCGAGCTCGGCGATGTGTTGTTCACGGCGGTGAACCTTGCCCGCCGGTTGAACGTCGATCCTGAGATCGCGCTGCGCCAGACCACCCGGCGGTTTGTCGCTCGGGTCGATGAGGCGGAGCGCCTGGCGGCCTCCGAGGGCAAGTCGTGGTCGAATCTCGACCTCGGCGCGCAGGACAGCTACTACGACCTCGCGAAGAAGTCCCTGGCATGAGCTCGATCGTCTCCGTCCGTGGCCGTCAGGTCGTCGATTCGCGTGGCAATCCAACCGTCGAGGTTGACGTCACGCTCGCCTCCGGCGCGATGGGTCGCGCCGCGGTTCCCTCCGGTGCATCAACCGGCGTTCACGAGGCAGTCGAGCTTCGTGACGGTGGTCGGCACTGGGGTGGAAAGGGCGTCACGACAGCTGTGCGGAACGTCAACGGCGAGATCGCCGATGCGGTCACCGGCTTCGACGCCGCAGACCAGGCTGGCGTCGACACCGCGATGATCACGCTCGACGGGACACCGAACAAGGGTCGGCTCGGTGCCAACGCGATTCTCGGCGTGTCACTTGCGACCGCCAGGGCCGCTGCCGCCGATGCGGGACTACCGCTCTACCGCTACCTCGGCGGCGACGAGGCCCACCTTCTTCCCGTCCCGATGATGAACGTGATCAACGGCGGGGCCCACGCGCAGAACTCGATCGACCTCCAGGAGTTCATGATCGTCCCCGGTGGCGCCGCGTCTGTCGCAGACGCCGTGCGCATCGGCTCGGAGATCTACTACAAGCTCCGCGAGGTTCTCCACGAGCGCGGGCTCTCGACCGGCATCGGGGACGAGGGCGGCTTCGCACCGAATCTTGCGTCGAGCGAGGCCGCGATCGAGGCGATCATCGAGGCAGCGAACCGCACCGGGCACCGTCACTCGATCGCGATCGCGATCGACCCGGCGATGAGCGAGGTGTACCGCGACGGCAAGTACCGCTTCGAGGGCCGCGAGCTGGAGTCGGGCGAGCTCGCTGACTTCTGGGCGAACCTCGTCGCCCGCTACGGCATCGTCTCGATCGAGGACGGCGCAGCCGAGGACGACTGGGATGCCTGGGCGACGATGACGCATCAGATCGGCGGAGCCGTGCAGCTCGTCGGCGACGACCTCTTCGTGACGAACCCGGAGCGGCTCCAGCGGGGGATCGACCTGAATGTTGGCAACTCGATCCTGATCAAGGTCAACCAGATTGGCACCCTCACCGAGACGCTCGAGGCGATCCGCCTCGCCCAGAGCGCGGGCTACAGCGCGGTCATCTCGCATCGATCGGGTGAGACCGAGGACACGACGATCGCGGACCTCGCAGTGGCCACGAACGCCGGCCAGATCAAGACCGGCGCACCTGCGCGCTCTGACCGGGTCGCCAAGTACAACCAGCTGATCCGGATCGAAGAGGATCTCCGCGGCCGAGGTATCTACGCCGGATGGTCGGCGTTCCCACGGTTCGCGCCGCCGTACGTTCGCCCTGCCTGAACACGAGCGGTTCCGTAGGAACCCGACACGCGCACCGTCTATAGTCGGGCCGTCGTGATCTCCACTCTCAAGCACTCGCGTCGCCGTTTCCTCGGTGGTCTCGCCGCCTTCCTGCTCGCGCCGGCCGCCGCGGCTGCCGAGACCGATGGCAGTCACCGCGAGCTCGAGTCCGCCGACGCAATCCCGACCGGTCAGACGGTCGAGTACTGGATCGGTGCGACACCGACGACCTGGAACATCATTCCGAGTGGTCGCGACCCGATCATGGGCACGACGTACGACACGACCAGGACGACGATTCAGACGGTTGTCTACAAGGCGTACACGTCCAACTGGACGTCGCAGCTCCCCGATAACGGGTCGGTCACCGGCGACAACGACGGGATTCCCGGGCCGCTCATCCGTGGGCGTGTCGGCGACACGATCCTCGTCCACTTCAAGAACTTCGACCCGAACGCGCCGCACTCGATGCATTTCCACGGCGTGCACTACGAGGTCGACTCTGACGGCGCCTACATCCCGGGAGTGTCGGGTCCCGGCTCGAACGTCGCCCCGAACCAGACGTTCACCTACAAGCTCAAGCCCGGGGCGGACTCGTTCGGCGTCTGGCCCTACCACGACCACTCACCGTCGATGGATCAGTCGGTCACGGGTGGCATGTACGGCGCGATGTCGATCCTCGGGCCGACCGAGAAGCGCGCCGATCGTGAGTTCGTCGTCTTCTTCCAGTCGATGAAGATCGCGACGCAGACCGGGCAGGCCGCGGTGATGACGATCAATGGCCGTGCGTTCATCGGGAACACCCCGACATTCCACGGCAAGGTCGGCGATGTTATCCAATGGGACGTGCTCGCCCTTGGTGACGACTTTCACGCCTTCCACGTCCACGGCCACCGCTGGCTCGGCGCCGGTGGAATCCCGCAGGACGTCCAGACCGTCGGCCCGGCCGAGAGCTTCCGCATCCGCTGGACGGAGGACAGAGTCGGTACCTGGCTCTATCACTGCCACGTCGAGTCCCACATGATGTCCGGGATGATCGGCGAGTACGTCGTCACGAAGTAGCGGCTGCCGCTCACGCGAGCTCTGTGCGAGCTCCTAGGTCGTGACGCGGAACGCGAGTGACGTCTGGCTTTCGCGGCCGGACGAGAAGACCTTCCACTGACCTGCGGCGAGCGTGATCGTCGTCGACTTCTTTCCAACGAACGTCGAGGTCGTGAACGTCTCGTGTGACTGCGCCCCGGAGAGCTGCCGCATCGTGAAGTCCTCACGGCTGCTGAGATCGGTGATGCTCAGGGTGTAGCTGCCCTGCTTGAGGGACGACACCTTCTTCCCCGACTTCGTGAAGGTGATCGTGCCGGTCTTGCTCACCGTTGCCGTGATCGTGCCGAGGAACTTCGAGACGGTCGCTGCCGACGTCGATCCCGACGTGGACGAGGAGGAGCTGCCGGAGGTGGTCTTTCCGACGGTCAGGCCCGGAGCCGATGGTGGCGCGAGGACCGGCGGCGGAGCCGGCGGTACATCACCGACGTTGAACGTCCCGTTCAAGGTGCCCGGGTGGCGGTCGCAGTGGAACTCGTAGGCGTGGGCGTCGGCAAGCGTGACCGTCCAGTCGACCTGCTCGGTGTTCTCGACGGACGTCGACAGGTCAACGCCGAGACCCGTCAGGTGGAAGTTGTGGGCGGTACCGAGATCGTTGACCGAGACGACGTACGTTCCTGCGGTCAGCTGCTTGACCGCTAGGCCGTCGTCGCCCACGAGCGAGATGTTGAAGTCGGGGCCGACGCTCGCGTGAAGCGTGCCGATCACATCCGCGTTAGATGCCGTCACACCGGTGCGCAGGGCGACAGCCGTGCCCAGCACGAGTGTTGCAAGAAGCATGGAAACAAGGCGGGTACGAGCTGGCAACGGTGTCCCTTCGGTCTTCCTACACGGTAAAGGAGTGAAGGGGGGCACGGGAGGCTAACAGCGCATGAATCTGGAGTGACCGTTAGTCTGGATGGCATGGAGCCCGACATCAGGCGGACGAAGATTGTCGCAACGGTCGGTCCAGCGACCTCGTCGCACGAGATGGTCAGGGCGCTCGTGCTCGCAGGCGTGGACGCCGTTCGGCTCAACTTCTCGCATGGAAGCCAGGAAGAGCACGCCACGCGTGCGGGGCTGACGCGCGCCGTTCAGGCCGAGCTCGGCCGTCCGCTTGCGCTCATCGCCGACCTCCAGGGGCCAAAGCTGCGCGTCGGCAATCTGGCCGCTCCGCGGTGCGTCGAGGCGGGCGAGATAATCGTCGTCGCAGGCGAGGACGTCGCGCGCCCCGATGACCTTCCGGTCGCGCCGTCGGCAATCGGCGACGTGCTGCGCCCAGGCCACGACATTCTGATCGCCGACGGGATCATCCGGCTGATCGTCGAGGACGTCGAGGATCGACGTGCCCGCTGTCGCGTGATCGTCGGTGGTGAGATCAAGTCGCAGAAGGGCGTGAACCTTCCTGGCGTCCCGATCCCGATCCCGTCACTGACGGAGAAGGATCTCGCCGATCTCGAGTTCGCCCTTGCACTTGGCGTCGACTACGTCGCACTCTCGTTCGTCCGCACGGCACAGGACGTCCACGAGTTGCGTCGGATCATCGACGAGCACGGCTCACTCGCTCGCGTCATCGCAAAGATCGAGAAGCCCGAGGCGATCGACGTCCTCGACGACATCCTTCAGGCAACAGATGCAGTCATGGTCGCGCGCGGTGATCTCGGCGTCGAGGTCGGCGCCGCGACTGTGCCGCTCCTCCAGAAGCGGATCATCAGCCAGTCGCTCAAGTACGGCAAGCCGGTGATCACGGCAACGCAGATGCTCGAGTCGATGATCGAGCACGCCGAGCCGACCCGCGCCGAGGCAAGCGACGTCGCGAACGCCATCCTCGACGGGACATCCGCATTGATGCTCTCGGCCGAGACGGCGATCGGCGCTTACCCGATCGAGGCTGTCCGGACGATGGACAACATCGCCGAGGCGGTCGAGCCGTCGATGAGCTACCGCTACCAGGTGCCCGATCAGCGCGACGAGGAGACCATCGGTACCGCCATGTCGAACGCGGCCTGCGACGTCGCCGAGACGCTCGGCGCCCGAGCGATCCTCGTCTCGACAGCGTCGGGGCGTACGGCGTCGTCCGTCGCGCGGCTGCGCCCCCGCCTTCCGATCATCGCCTTCTCGCACCATCAGACCTCGGTGCAGCAGATGGCGATGGAGTGGGGGGTGAGGCCGGTGCTGTTTCCCGAGGCGAAGGACGTCGAGGATCTGTGGAACCGTGCGGTCGAAGAGGCGCTGCGCGAGGGGTTCGTCGAGAGCGGCGACCTCGTCGTGCTCACCGCAGGCACCGCCGTGAACATGCCCGGCTCGACGAACCTGATCAAGGTCGAGATCGCCTGATTCGACGGCGGTTGCAGGACCGCCGGGATTGAGCGCGAAACGGGTCCCATGTTCCGGCCGACCCGGCTGCTCGCGCTCGGCGCGATCGCAGTCATCGCACTCCTCTACTGGAAGCCGCTCCAGACCTACGCTCATACGCGTGGTGTGCTTCACCACCGACAGGCCGAGGTGGCGCGGCTCCAGGCCGAGCAGCACCAGCTACAGAACAGGATCGCGACCGTGGGCGCGGGCGGTGCTCTCGTGCGCGAGGCGCGGCGGCTTGGCCTCGTGAAGCCGGGAGAGCAGCTGTTCATCGTCCGCGGAATCGCGGCGTGGCGAAAGCGGCACTAGTGGCTGGCTGCTCCGGCCATCATGGCGGGCAGACGTGAGCGACGACGATCGGTCGATCATCGAGCGGCAGATCGGCCGCACGCCCCGAGCGTTCGCCCGGGTCGCCGTCAGGTGTCCGTTCGGCGCGCCGGCAGTTGTCGAGCAACGACCGTTCGACAGCTCGGGCACACCGTTCCCGACGCAGTTCTGGCTCACCTGCTCTCACCTCTCGACCCAGATCGCGAGGCTGGAGGCGGCAGGCGGCGTCGAGCGCTGGACACGAGCCGCAGCCGACGATCCGGAGCTCGCGGCGAGCCTTGAGCGAGCAGACCGCGCCCAGCGCGAGCTCCGCCCCGAGCTTCCGGTGGGCATCGCGGGGTCGGGTGGCGCGGGCAGCCTGAAATGTCTCCACGCGCACGCCGCCTTCGCGCTCGCTCGGCCCGGCTACGACCTTGGTGACCGCATCCTCGCCGAGGCAGGACCGCTCTGGCCACGGAAGCGATGCTGCTCGACTCTATGATCAGTCGCGTCGTGGATGTCGATCTTGCGCGCCTGCAGTGGATAGAGGGACGGCGCCGAGTCGGTCGCGCTGCGCCCCCGCATGTCTGGGCGCAGATCGACCTCATCACCTCGGCGCTCTCGCGGCGTGTAGGTCAGGTCTTCACGTTGCAGGATCTCGCCGACACCTATTCGGCCGCCGATGGCTGGACGCTCGACCTCCTCTACGACGCGACCCCCGAGGGGACAGCGCCGCCCGAGGTCGCGATGGTCGCTGACGCTGCCTTTCACGACTTCTCGCGGCGTGCTGCCGACTACGAGCCGTGAACACGATCGAGGCCATCGAGCAGAGGCGCGGCCATCGTCGACGTGCGGTTCTGCGGACGATCACCGTCGTCTTCGCGGTCGCCGCTGCGTTCATCGGCGGCGTTGCGCTCGGTGAGGCGTCACACGACGCGCCACAGGCTGGCGGCTCGCAGACGATCCTTCGCACCCTCGTCCCGCTCTCGCTCGTCCCCGTCGCCGGGGGGCCGTCCCAGACCGTCACCGTTACGACCACGGCGCCCTGAGAGGCTTGGCCAAAGCGTGTCGGCCCGCGTAGCCTGAACCTCAGAATGATCGGATGGGATCACCGCATCGAGCACTGGGTGGTGGCGCACCGCGTCGGCGCACTCGATCCGTTCGTGACGGCCTTCACCTACGCGGGCACCGACGGTGCCCTCTGGGTCGTCCTGGCCGCGACGGTAGCGCTCGCCTGGCGTGCTCCCAGAGTGGTCGTTGCCGTGGTTGCCGCTGCCTCCGTCTCGCAGATCGCCGCGGCGACGCTGCAGGCGCTATTCGGCCGGGCGCGGCCGAACGAGGTGCGGCTCGTCTCGCTGCCGCACAGTCACTCGTTTCCATCCGGTCACGCTGCGACGAGCTTCGCGTGTGCGACCGTCCTTGCGAGTCTGATTCCCCGCTGGCGTCTTCCGGTCATCGCCCTTGCAGCGGCAGTCGCCGTGTCACGGCTCTACGTCGGCGTTCACTACCCGTCCGACGTTATCGCAGGCGCGCTGGTCGGTGCGGCTGTTGGCGTCGGAGTTCTTAGAGCTCTTCGGCAGCTCGAATCAAGCCGCCGGCAATGACTCCGAGGGCGGCGACCAGGCTGATCCAGAGACCGATACCGCGGCTGTCTGCCGGGAGCATCGAGGTGGGCACCGAGATCACACGGATCAGGACGAACACCGTGGCGAGCGTCCCGAGGATCAGGATCACGAGACTCTCGGACGTCGCCGCCGGGAGGTCGAACCCAGCCTGGCGCAGCACCACGAGGGCGATCGTCGCGAGACCGATGAAGAAGACGATCTTGCCGAGGACGCCGGTGTGCCAGCCGATCACCGAGAGCCTGACGCCGATGCTCGAACCGGAGTACCAATCCATGAATGTTGAGAGCGCGAGGACAAGTCCTGCGAGCCAGGTGACGCGGTCACCGGCCGCCCAGATCCCGTGTGCCACCGGGCGCGGTGAGCGCCGTCTGCCCGTGTCGGGCTCCGCGGGTTCGTCGGCGTCGAGAAAGAAGTCGTTTTCCATGGCGCTAAGTATGAGGCGCGCGGCGCTCCGCTGCCGTCAGATCCCGAACATCGTCTGGATTTCGCGCCAGGAGAAGAGCGCGATCACGACTGTCAAGAGCAGCAGGACGGCGAGGACGACCCAGAACCGTGCGTCGGAACTCTTCGCGTCGTGACGCCGAGCCGTGCGTACGTGACGCCGCGCTCGTTCTCGGAGGTACGCGCGCTCGATCGCGGCGGGATCGAGCGACGGGGCATCCGTGTCGAGTGCGGGCATGCCTTTGGCTGGCGCGGCCACGGACTGGAGTCTAGTTGGTGAACGTGCGTCGCACCGGGGCCCGGCCGTTTGTGATCGCCCACCGCGGGGCGGCGCGGACTTGCCCGGAGAACTCGATCGAGGCACTCCTCGAGGCCGTTGCGCTTGGCTGCGAGATCGTCGAGTTCGACGTCGGGTCGGGGTTGGTGCTCGGCCACTCGCTCACCGAGCGTCCGCCTGGGGCCCCGACGCTCGACGACGTGCTCCGGGCGCTCCACGGGAAGACCGTGATCGCCCAGATCGACATGAAGGTACGAGGGGAGGAGGAGGCAGTCGCGGCAGCGATCGCGCGCCACGGCGCGGACGAGGCCGTGGTCGTCTCCTCGACCTGGCCCGACTCGCTTGGTCTGCTCGCGCGCATCGCGCCGCGGGTCAGTCGCGCGATCGGCTACCCGCGCGACAGCTACGGCGCCGCCCGGGTGCGCTGGCCCGGAGTCGTTACCCGGACAGTGGTCGGGGCCGCCGCAGGAGCGATGCCGGTGCGGCTCCCACTCCTCGCTGCCCGCGGCAGGCCGCACGTCGTCGCGCTCCACCACGCGCTCGTCACAGCTCGCGTGGTCGAGGCGGCTCACCGTCGGGGCCTCGGCGTGTTTGCCTGGACAGCGAACGATCCGGCACTCGTGGAGCGGCTCACGCGTGCCGGCGTGGACGCGATCGCCTCTGACGATCCGGAAATGGCCCTGCAGGTGACGGCTACACTGCAGACGCCGTGAGACGAGGTCTCTTTGCAGTGCTCGTGCTCTCCGGCCTCGTCGTGACCGGCCCGCTCGTGGCTCCCGGTCTCGCGGCCGGGCCGGGGGTTCTTCGTGCACCCTCGGCGCCGAGCTCGCATGCTGTCCCGGCCAGCGTCCGCGTCGCCGGGGTTCGCGTCGGGGGACTCGATCCGGCGCTCGCCGCACGGACGGTTCGCGTGGCGTTTGCTGCGCCGCTCCCCGTCTTCGTCGATGGGACACGGGTGGAGCTGCATCCTGCGAAGCTCGCCACTGCGTATGTCGCGGCTGCGATCGGTCGCGCGCGTTCGGCGTCACCGCACACCAACGTGCATCTCGCTGTTGCCGTACACGGAGCGGCTGTCCGCGCTGTCGTTGCACGGCTTGCCAGACGTTTCGACGCCCCCGGCAAGAACGCGCGTCTCGCGATGCATCAGGAGACAGCACGGTTCGTTCCTGCGTTTTCGGGGCGTCGCCTCGATCAGGGGGCGCTCGTGGCCCGCGTCGTGCGTGCGCTGAACGCGAACGTGCGCAGCCCCGTACACGCGGCCACCAGGGTTGTCGCCGCGGCACGCGGGCCACTCGTCGCAGGGTCCGTCATCCTGATCAACCGTGCCAAGAACCAGCTCTTTCTCTTTGCAGGCACGCACCTCGAGCGCACGTTCCCGGTCGCGACGGGTCAGGTGATCTACCCGACGCCAACCGGGAAGTTCCAGATCATCGTGAAGCGCGAGAACCCGTGGTGGTACCCGCCGACTCAGGACGCCTGGGCGAAGGGTCTCGAACCCGTCCCGCCCGGACCGAGCAATCCCCTGGGTACACGCTGGATGGGGCTCTCAAGCCCCGGTATCGGGATCCACGGAACGGATGAGCCTTCGTCGATCGGCTACAGCGCCTCTCATGGCTGCATCCGGATGCAGGTGACCGATGCGGAGTGGCTCTTCGACCACGTCGGGGTCGGGACAACGGTGTTCATCGTCTAATGCATCGCGTCGCTCAAGCAGCTGCAGTGGCGGTCGTGATCGCCCTTCTCGGCGTCCTCGTCTGGAAGGTCGTCAACGGCAACGGCGGCAAGATCGCCCATCAGGTCGACAACGGGCAGATCGTCATCGCGCCGCCGTTTGTGCGTTCCCGCCTCGACACGACGGGTCGGCTCGGCCTTGCGTCGCTGCGCGGGAAGGTCGTCGTCCTGAACTTCTGGGCGACCTGGTGTATCCCGTGCAAGCAGGAGGCGCGGACGCTCGAAGCGGTCGCAAACGAGTGGAAGTCGAAGGGCGTCGTGTTCGTCGGCATCAACGAGGAGTCGTTGACCGGTGACGCGAAGGCATTTCTGGCGAAGTACGGCGTCACCTACCCGCAGGTGAAGGACGATGGGTCGCTCGAGGGTCACTACGGCGTGATCGGGTATCCCGAGACGTTCTTCGTCAACCGGAAGGGCATGGTCGTCCCGCCGCACATCGCCGCTCCCGCCACGCGGCAGCAGCTGGACGCGGGTATCCGCGGCGCGATCGCCTCATGAGGCTGCTTGTCGCCGCGCTGACCGCCCTCGTGTTGGCTGTCCCGGCTCTCGCCGACAACCTTCACCCGTCGCAGCGCCAGATGGAGGCGGAGCTTGTCTGTCCGACCTGCCACGAGCCGCTCGACGAGTCGTCGTCGCCGATCGCGCAGCGGATCAAGGACTACATCCGCAAGCGCATCGCCGAGGGCGCGACGGAGAACCAGATCAAGGACGAGCTTGTGGCACAGCTTGGCCCGCGCGTTCTCGGCGTCCCCTCGACGCACGGGTTCGACCTGCTCGCGTGGGTGATCCCGCTCGGAGGCATGGGTCTTGGCTTCCTCGCAGTCGGTGCGGGTGCCTGGGCATGGTCGAGGAATCGCTCCACCGACGAGGCAGTGCTTGACCCGGGCGCGTCGTCTCTCGGGACGCACGTCGAGAAGCGCCTCGACGACGAGCTCGCGCGTTTCGACGGGTAGCCCGGAGCGTCTTGGTCGAGAAGATCCCGATCGCGTTCCTTGCCGGACTGCTCTCGGTGATCACCCCGTGCGTCCTGCCGCTGGTTCCCGGGTATCTCTCCGCGATCTCGGCCGTCGAGGTCGACCGGCTTGGTCAGCGAGGTGCCGGGCGGCACATCGTCCGCGCGAGCCTCCCGTTCATCGCCGGATTCACGACGATCTTCGTTGCGCTCGGGGCAACCGCGGCCGCGGTTGCCGGGGTTGTGGCGAAGTCGACCCAGGTCGAGATCGCAGGCTTTGCGTTGATCGTGATCGGGCTCGCGTTCGTCGGGCTGCTCCCGATGCCCGAACGTGCTGTTGCTCCTGGGCTGCTTGTTCGGGCACGGCGCCGCGGGTCGTCCGTCCTGCTCGGCGGCGCGTTCGCGGTGTGTGCTGCGCCCTGTATCGGCACCGTGCTCGCGTCGATTCTCGTCCTCGCGGGATCAAGCGGGACGATCCTGCGTGGCATCGCGCTCCTGCTCGCCTACTCGCTCGGCCTGGGTGCGGCGTTCGTCCTCGCCGGTGTGGCTTTCGCTCACGCGATGCGCGCCTTCCGGTGGGTTCGGTCGCACTACATGGCGATCCAACGCGTCTCGGGGGTCACGCTCGTCGTCCTCGGGCTGCTGCTCTTCTTCAATCGCGACTGGTGGCTTCGAGTTGCGCTCGACAAGATGTTCGCCCAGGTCGGCCTCGGCTCGTTCTGACTCGACCTGCTGGGTGTTATCGTGACGGTCAGGCATGCCCACCGTCCTCCTCGTCGGAGTTGACCTGTTCCTTCGCGGGAAGTTCGAGGCGTTGCTTCCGGGCTATCACCTGATCACGACAGAGGGAGTCGACCCACCCGATCTCGTGATCGCCGACATCGGCCGCGTCGACCCCGCGGATGTCGCTGAGACGTACCCGGAGTTGCCGCTCCTCGGCTTCACGAACCACACCGACACGGACGGGCTGCGTCGCGGGCACGCCGCGGGGTTCGATCGAGTGGTGGTCAAATCCGCGCTGTTCGACCAGGCGGCTGAACTGATCGGCGGCCTGATCGCCTCGCTAGAGTAGGTCGCAGTGACGTACTTCATCGCCGAACCTTGCATCGACATCAAGGACCGCTCGTGTGTCGATGTCTGCCCGGTTGACTGCATCCACGAGGGCACACGCATGCTGGTGATCGACCCCAAGGAGTGCATCGACTGTGGAGCCTGTGAGCCCGAGTGCCCCGTTGAGGCGATCTTCCCCGAGGACGCGCTGCCCGAGAAGTGGGAGCCGTTCGCGAAGATCAACACGACGTTCACCGACGGCCTCGCTGCGGTCGACGTGCTGGTCGACGCGTACGCGACCGAGCACAGCGTTCAGAACTAGGGCTAGCCGCGCCCGACGGTGAAGGCGCAGGGCCGGGAATCGCCCGGCAACGGCGACACACCAATCTTCGTCACAACGAGCGTGAGGTGATCGACTGCGATCTCCTGCCCGACGGCCGGGGGAGGGCCGGGGCGCACCTCGAGCGTGTAGCCGCCGGGGGACCAGAGAAACAGCAGATGCGCCGTGTCCGCTCCGTTCGTGTTGTCCATCGAGACGATCCTACGACTAGCGACGGGCGTTGTGGGCCGGCAGCGTGACGCGCACCTCGGTGCCTGCACCCTCGGTGAGCACCACGATCGTGCCGTGCAGTTCGCGTGCGCGTTCCTCGATCGCCTCGAATGACCTCCGTCTCCGTTCGGGCTCTGCGTCGTCGGCGACCGACGTGACGAGCGTGCCGTCGGTGTTGCGGGTGACCGCGATGCGAATCCAGGTGAGCGGGGAGCGTCGGAGCGACTGCTCGACGAGTTCGCGGATCAGGGTGTACACGGTGACCTGCGCCGTCTCCCCGAGGTCGCCCAGATCGCCGGCCTCGACGTCGACGTGGAGCGAGTGAGTGCCTGCAACCTGGTCGGCGAGGCCGCGGATGGCCGGCAGGAGGCCCTGATCGCGGAGCACCACCGGCTCGAGGACGAAGGAGAGGTCACGCAGCTCGCGGATCGTAGCGCGGTGTCGCTGGAGGGCGAGCGTGATGATGCGCGTCGCCTCCTCGTCGTTGCCGTCGGTGATCGCGTGGAGCGCCCCGTCGAGCATCAGTGCGATTCCTGACAGCTGCTGAACGGGCCCGTCGTGGAGAAACAGTGCGATCCGCCTGCGTTCGTCCTGCTCGGCTGAGATCAGCCGGTCGAGCCCGTCGTGCTCGGTCATCTAGTCGATGATCGCTTCGCGCAGCGCGATCGCGACCGCGTGCGTGCGTGAGTCCGCTTCGAGCTTGGTCAGGATGTGGCGCACGTGGCTCTTGACCGTCTCCTGCGAGATGAAGAGCTTGTCGGCCACGTCGATGTTCGACATCCCGTCGGCGAGTAGCTGAAGGATCTCGCGCTCGCGGGGCGTGAGCGCGTCGTTCGGCTCCCGCCCCGACAGGAACTGCGGCATGAGCGCGGGGTCGACGTATCCCTCGCCGGCGGCGACCTTCTCGATCGCGCGGACGAGTGTGGTGTGTGGCGCCTCCTTCAACACGTATCCCTTCGCACCCGACTCGAACCCACGTGTCAGGAGCGATCGCTCGGAGTAGGCGGTGAAGATGAGCACGGCCGTCCCCGGAAGCTTCTCGGTGAGCTGCTTGGTCGCCTCGAGCCCGTCCATGCCCGGCATGCGGACGTCCATGATCACGACAGCGGGTCGGCGTCGGAGCGCGAGCTCGACCGCGGCTGCTCCGTCGGCTGCCTCGCCGACGACCCGGATGTGCGGGGCGCGCGACAGCGAGAGGCGCAGACCCTCCCGAACGACCTCGTGGTCGTCGACGATCAACGTTGTGATCTCGTCGGTCATCGCTCCGGAGTATGCCCGAGCGATTTCGTTGTTGGCTCAGATCGGCAGCTCAAGCTGGCTCGGGTCAGACGGCGGAGCAAGCCGGATGCGACGGCGGTCGCTGCTCCGATTGCGACGCCTTCCTCCGGCCACGATCGGCGCGCGAGTTCGCGCCGGAGGACGGCGACGTGGTGACCTTGATCCGGAGCGACGTCCCGCAGCGGGCGTCGAACGGCCGGTCTGCACGCAGCTTGAAGGCGCGGACGTAACAGAACGTGCAGCGGTCGGAACAGCCCATGCAGGGGTTGAGCGACCAGCCAAAGCCCATCCCGCTGACGCGGTTGAGCGCGGACTTGCACGGCTCCTCGCGGTACTCGACAGCCACCGACAGAGACGAGAACGTCTGTTCGGCGGCGTCCACGACCGATCGCTCGGATAGGATCTGTGTTGCTTGGACGACGACGACGAGTCTTCTAGAACGCCGCAGGCGGGACCCATCGGATGACGCTCCTGTTCGAGCTGCTCGCCCTGGCGGGCCTCATCCTCCTGAACGGCTTCTTTGTGGCGGCCGAGTACGGGCTAGTGACGTCACGACGTACGCGTATCCGCGAGCTTGAGCGGGAGGGCAATCGACGCGCCCGCGCCGTGCTGCGCATCACGGCGGATCCGCCGCGGTTCATCGCGGCGATGCAGCTAGGCGTCACGATCACCTCGCTGGCTATCGGAGCTCTCGGCGAACCGATTCTCGCCCACCGATTCGAGGCGGTGCTCGCGACCGTCCTCGCGGTGATCCTGGCGCTCCTCGTCATCACGTTCCTCCACGTCGTGATCGGCGAGCTGGCGCCGAAGGGGATCGCCCTCGGTCACCCGGAGGCGACCGCGCTCGCGGTCTCGACGCCCGTGCGCGCGTTCTTCACGATCCTCGCCCCGTTCATCTGGCTCCTCATGCGCTCGACCGAGTTCGTGTTGCGGCTCCTCGGCCAGAAGCCGCCCGGGGCAGAGCATGACGCGCACTCCGAGGCCGAGCTGCGGATGCTCCTATCGAGCTCCGCCGACCAGGGCGAGATCGAGCGAGGGGAGCAGGAGATGCTCTACAAGGTCTTCGACTTCGCCGACAAGGAGGTCGCGAACGTGATGGTGCCGCGGCCGGACGTCGTCGCGCTGTCTGTCGACCTGCCGCCTGATGAGATCCTCCAGGCGGTTCTCGACTCGCCGTACACCCGCTATCCGGTGTACCGCGGGACGATCGACGAGATCGTCGGAATCCTCCATGTCCGCGACCTGATTGCGGCGATCCACGATCACGGCATCGGCGCCGTTGAGATCGAGCAGCTGCTTCGGCCGGCGACGATGGTGCCGGAGACGAAGGATCTCGCAGCGCTCCTCACCGAGTTCCGGCGCTCGAACCAGCACATGGCGATCGTGATCGACGAGTACGGGACGATGGACGGGATCGTGACCCTGGAGGACGTCCTCGAGGAGATCGTCGGTGAGATCGAGGACGAGTTCGATCTTCCCGATGAGGCGGTCGAACGTGTCGACGAGGACACGATCCGGATCGACGGGACGTTCACGATCGACGACTTCAACGAGGAGTTCGGCGTGACGATTCCGCAGGACGACTACAACACGGTTGGCGGCTACGTCTTCGGTGAGCTCGGCCGCCCGGCGGAGCCGGGGGACGAGGTGACCCACGGCGCGATGACGCTCCGGGTCGACACGGTCGAAGGTCAACGAATCGACCGTCTGACGGTCACGTTCGGGTGGCGGCATGCCCCCGAGTCGGCCGACGCTGACGCCGCGCTCGGCGCGTGAGGCTCCAACACGTCTCGATCGCGATCCCGCCGAGTGGGGCGGAGGCCGCGCGGGCCTTCTACGGTGACCTGCTCGGCCTCGAGGAGCGTGACGTCCTGCTCCAGCTGGACGCCTCGAAGTTCATCTGGTTCCGGGTCGGGCATCACCTCGAGCTCCATCTGATGCTCGTCGACGAGCCGGCCTCTGAGCGGGCGCACTTCTGCCTGGCCGTCGACGACGGTCTGAGTGAGCTTCGCGCGCGCATCGAGGCAGCGGGTGTCGAGACACGCGACGGGACGGAGCTGATCGGCCGCCCGCGGTTCACCTGCCGTGACCCGTTCGGCAACCTCGTCGAGCTCACCCAGATCCCGGCGTGAGCGATGTCCTCATAGGCCTCGATGTCGGGACGAGCGCAGTCACGGCTTTCGCGGTCACCCCCGACCGCGCGCTCCTCGGCATCGCCGAGGAGCCGTACCCGCTCTCGACGCCGCGGCCTGCCTCTTGAGGGCGGTGTACTGCGCGTCGAAGTTCGGCCAGGTCGGCTTCACCCGGGCGCTCGACCACGAGCTGCCCGTGCACGGAATCCGCTGCAAGAGCGTCTGCCCGGGTGGCGTCGCGACCGACTTCGCACTCGATGAGGGGCGGGGACGCACGCCAGACGCACTCCCCGGGATGATGGCGAGAGAAGTCGCTCTCGTACGCGGAGGAGTGGGGTATCCCGTCCGCTCACGGCGAACATCAGGCTCCGCCCGGAGGTCGAGGGTGGGGCGCTGATGGACGTGGGCTGTCACTGCGTGAACGCATCGCGTCTGCTCGGCAGCGAGGGCTCCCTCTCCCTCGACGACCCGTGGGACTGCCGCCACCCGGCGGTCGAGCTGCATCAGGGAAACCGGGTCGATCTGATCGACCTCGACCCGGTCGACTCCTACCGTCTTGAGCTCGAGAACGTGAGCGGCCCGATCCGCGGCGCCGCACCGCTGCTGCTTGGTCGCACCGATGCGGTCGCCCAGTCGCACGCGGTCGCGTCCCTTCACCACTCTGCGGTAACGGGCCTACCTGTCCACCTGACCTGACCTGCGCCGGGGCCCGGCGCGGTGGTTACTCGGAGATTGGCAGCTCGACGGCGTCGTCGAGCGTGATCGTCCAGGCGCGCAGGTCGCGGAGCTTCAGCCCGTAGATCAGAAACGGCTTGCCAGCCCAGAGGCCCGAGAGCTCCTTGTCCGTCCGCGACGGGCGCGGCTCGGTCTCGGGATGGGAGTGGAACACCGCAAGCTCGTACCCCTCGTCCTCGAGGAACCAGACCTCGGGGTCGATGTCGAGCTCGTAGCGGTACGGCGAGGAGAGACGGTTGCGGCCGCGGATGTACCGCTCCGCGACGCCGTCGCGGAAGCAGATCACGCCGCAGCACTCGTTCGGCGCCTCGTCCTCGGCATGGGCGTGGAGCTCGGCGCGGATCGGGGCCGGAACTACCACCAGAGCGTGCTCTCCATCGCTTCCTCGACGTCGTGGGCCTTCCAGAAGTCACCCGAGAGGTACTTCCAGCCACCGTCGGCGAGAACAGCGACGACGGTGGAGCCCTCGGGCAGCTCGCCCGCGATCTTGCGGGCGACGTGCACGACCGCACCGGCGGAGACGCCCGCGAAGATGCCCTCACGGTCGAGGAGTGCGTGAACGGCGGTCACGGACTCGGCGTTCGAGACGAGGATCTTGCGATCGAGCTTCGACACGTCGAGAATCGGCGGCGTGTAGCCGTCGTCGAGTGACCGGAGTCCCATCACTGGGTCACCCGGAAGCGGCTCGGCCGCGACGACCGACACGTTCGGGAATGCCTCGCGCACGCGCGCCCCTGTCCCCATCAGTGTTCCGCCGGTGCCGAGCCCTGCGACGAGCGCGTCGACGCGTGGGAGGTCGCGGACGATCTCGGCACCCGTGCCGTCGTAGTGCGCGCGCACGTTCGCCTCGTTCTCGTACTGGAAGAGCATCGTGTACCCGGGATCCTCAACGGCGAGCTTCTGGGCGAGCCGGACAGCGCCGTTCGACCCTTCGTTTGCGGGGGAGTCGACGATCGTCGCACCGTAGAGCTCGAGCACCAGGCGGCGCTCGGGGGTGGCGTTTGCCGGCATGACGCACGTCAGCGTGTGCCCGCGGAGCTTTGCGACGAGCGCGAGCGCGATGCCGGTGTTGCCGCTCGTCGGCTCGAGAAGCCGCGTACCAGGCTCAAGGTTCGCGGCATCGATCATCTTCAGCGCGACGCGATCCTTGATCGACCCCGTCGGGTTCTGCGCTTCGAGCTTGACGTAGATACGGACGCCCGGAGGAGAGAGGTGCTTCAGCTCGACGAGCGGCGTGTTCCCGATCAGGTCGAGGAGGCTGCTAACGACCATTCCCGCCCGCCATGGCGGGCAGAAGCACGACCGTCGCGTTCTCGCGGACGGGCGCGTTCAGTCCACCGCTCGTGCGGACATCCTCGCCGTCGACGTACACGTTCACATGCGCGCGGATCTCCGACCCGTCGTAGACCTTCTCTCCGAGAGCGGGCATCCGCCGTGTGAGGTCTTCGAGGAGCTCACGAACCGTGGCGCCGTCGGCCTCGACCTCACGCTCGCCACCTGCCTCCGCACGGAGAACGGGAGGGACACGAACGATGCTCATCGCGTGCAGAACTCGACGTAGTCGATGTACTCGGTGATCGTCGGATGCTCGCCGCAGACCGGGCAGTTCGGATTGCGCGGGATCTTGACCTCGTCGAACTCGCCGTGGAGCGCGTCGATGAGCAGGAGCCGTCCGATCAGCGGATCGCCGATCCCGACTGCGAGCTTGAGCGCCTCGTTCGTCTGTAGCGTTCCGACGATCCCGGGGAGGACGCCGAGGACACCGCCCTCGGAGCACGACGGCGCCTGGTCCGGCGGCGGCGGCTCGGGGAACAGGCAGCGGTAGCACGGTCCCTCATGCGGCTTGAACACGCTCACCTGGCCGTCGAAGCGATAGATCGCGCCGTACACGACCGGGATCCCGCGCCACACGGACGCGTCGTTCAACAGGTAGCGGGTCGGGAAGTTGTCGGTTCCGTCGACGACGATCTCCCAGCCGTCATCAAGGATCCGGTCGATGTTCTCGGTCGTGAGTCGCTCGCGGTAGGTCGTAACCTGGACATCCGGGTTGAGCGCCTCGATCGCGCGCTTGGCGCTATCGACCTTCGGCGTTCCGAGGGTGTTCAGCGAGTGCGCGATCTGCCGTTGGAGGTTCGACTCGTCCACGATGTCGGCGTCGATGATTCCGATGTGGCCGACGCCGGCCGCAGCAAGGTAGAGGGCGACGGGTGATCCGAGGCCGCCCGCGCCGAGGATCAGGATCCTCGACTCGAGCAGCTTGAGCTGGCCTTCCTCCCCGATCTCCGGGATAGCGAGATGCCGCGCGTAACGCGCTCGGCGCTCGGGGGAGAGGACGCGTGGCAGGACGATCGGGTGCCCGTTGCGCTTCCAGTCGGCGATGCCGCCGATGAGCGAGACGGGACGCTCGTAGCCGAGCTCGGTGAGCGCCTTTGCGGCGAACGCCGAGCGGGCGCCGGAGGCGCAGTAGATGACGACGGGCTTCGTGCGGTCGGCGACGACGCCCTCGATGCGTGACTCGAGGTTGCCGCGGGGGATGTGCGCTGCGCCAGGGATGTGCCCCTCCTGCCACTCGTCCGGTTCGCGGACGTCAATCCACGCCGCACCCTCGATCGACTGGGCTTCGCGCGCGTCGACCTCGCTGATCGCGCTCTTCACATTCTGGAGAAGTTCCCTGTAGCTCGGCATGACTTCAAAAACGATAGTAGCGCCACGCGGTATTCCCGCCAGTCGATTCCCGCTACCGTGGCAGGAGATGACGCGACCTGTTCAACTCGTGGCCGTGCTCTTGGTGGCCGCAGCAGCCGTGTCTGCCGTCCTTGGCATCACGATCATGACGCGGGATACGCCGCACCAGCCGGCCGTCCAGTCGGGCACGCCGCCGATACCGAAGACGCTGCCCGGCCCTGAAGGCGCAGCGATCGAAGCGGCCTACGAGACGTGGCCCAAGGGCAGCATCGACGCCATGCAGCGTCTCGCGCAGCAGTATCCCCAGAGCGCGCTCGTCCATCTGTACCGCGGCATCGCTCTCCTGTGGTCGGGGTTCACGTTCGACGCCCAGACGGCCCTTGAGCGCGCCAAGAGCCTCGGGCGCGACACCCAGATCGAGATCCAGGCCGACGACTTCCTCCACCCGCAGTTCAACATCGGCTACCCGATCTTCGAGCCCACGCCGCCGACCGGCCTGCTCGAAGAAGGGACGAAGCTCCAGGCGCAGGGCCACCAGCGCTCCGCCTCGAAGCTCTTCGACAAGGCAGCCAAGCTCACGCCGAACGATGACCAGGCGCAGGTTGCCGCCGCTGTCGGCCACTTCGACAAGGGTGATCTGAACGCGTCGTTCTCACGGCTCGGCCCTCTCACGAAGCGGTTCCCGCAGAGCCAGGTCGTGCGCTACTACATCGGACTTCTGCTTGTGTGGACAGGGCAGTTCGACCAGGCCGTGATCGAGTTCAAGAAGGCAGTAGCGATCGATGCAACGAGCAAGCGGGGCCGCGCGTCGCAGTTCCTACTCGACAAGCTCACCGGCAAGCCTGCCGCGACGACCACAACCGGCTGAGCCCCCTCGCGGAGCGCGTGCCGCTCCGTCCGATGGCACTGCAACAGTTCCCGCGCGAAGGGCGGAGTTGGAGCCCTGTAACAGGGGGAACAGCGGTTGGTTGAGGACGAGACCGTCGAGGACGACCCGGGGGTCGTCTTCTACGAAGAGGATGACGAGCCGCTCGATGCGGTCGAGCCTCCCACGGCGGGTGTCTTCGACTCCGGCGACGAGCAGGCCGTCGAGATCGACGACTCGTTCGAGCTCGAGATCTCGACCGACTCGCTCCAGCTCTTTCTGAAGGACATTGGCAAGGTGCATCTCCTGACTGCGGCGCAGGAGGTGGAGCTCGCGAAGCGGATCGAGCGCGGTGACCATCGGGCGAAGCAGGAGATGGTCGAGGCGAATCTCCGGCTCGTCGTCTCCATCGCCAAGCGCTACCGCAACCAGGGGCTGCCGTTCCTCGACCTGATCCAGGAGGGAACGATCGGCCTTGTGCGCGCCGCGGAGAAGTTCGATCACCGCAAGGGGTTCAAGTTCTCGACATACGCCACCTGGTGGATCCGGCAGGCCGTCGCTCGCGCGCTCGCCGACAAGGGGCGGACGATCCGCATGCCGGTTCACGTCGTCGAGAAGCTCAACAAGATCCTCCGGACAGAGCGGAAGCTCCGCGCCGAGCGCGGCCGCGAGCCGACGTCCGCCGAGATCGCGCTCGAGGTCGAGATGAGCGTCGAGGAGGTCGAGGCGATTCGCCGCACATCACAGACGCCGGTCTCGCTCGAGAAGCCCGTCGGTGACGACGACGAGTCAGAGTTCGGTCACTTCCTCGAGGACGAGTCCGAGATGCTCCCGGACGAGATGGCGGGGCTCACGTTGCGGAACGAGGCGCTTACCCACGCGCTCTCACTCCTCGCCGAGCGTGAGCGTCACGTCCTCGAGCTGCGTTTCGGCCTGAACGGTCACTCGCCGCAGACGCTCGACGAGGTCGGTCGCGTGTTCAAGGTCACACGCGAACGGATCCGCCAGATCGAGAACCAGTCGCTCAAGAAGCTGCGCGCGCTCTCCGAAGCCGAGCAGCTTCGCGACGTCGCCTGACCCGAACGGCGCAGCGTTCAGTCCGAGGTATCGGCCAGTCGAGTTCTCTACACTCGACATGTGACCGACTCCTGGTTCGACGAGCTCGCGGAGTTCCTTCGGATTCCTTCCATCTCTGCCGATCCCGCACGGGCTGACGACGTCAAGCGGGCGGGTGAGTGGGTCTGCGACTTCATTTGCGCCGGTGGCGGAGAGGCACAGCTCATCGACTGGAACGGCCAGCCGATCGTCGACGCGGAGTTCCGCTCCTCACGCCCGGACGCGCCGACCGTGCTCGTGTACGGGCACTTCGACGTGCAGCCGCCCGATCCGGTCGAGCTGTGGGCGAGCGATCCGTTCGAGCCCGCGATCCGTGACGGCTACCTCTACGGCCGCGGGACAGTCGACGACAAGGGCCAGCTCTACATGCTCCTCGCAGCGGCTCGTGAGCTCGCGCGTAGCGGCGACCTGCCGGTGAACATCCGCTTCTGCTGCGACGGGGAGGAGGAGACCGGCGGGCACTCGATCGTCGAGTTCCTCGAGGCCGATGAGCGTGGCGCCGACGGCGCCGTGATCTTCGACAGCGACATGATCAAGCCGGGCGTCCCGGCGTTCAACATCGCGACGCGTGGGCTCGTCTACTTCCACCTGACACTTCGTACGGGCGCGCGTGACCTGCACTCCGGGGTCTACGGCGGGGCCGCAATGAACGCGATTCACGCCCTCACGACGACCCTCGCGGGTGTGTTGGCCCGTGACGGCCGCCTCCCGGAGCCGCTGCGCAAGGGCATCGTCGCACCGACCGTCGAGGAGCTCGCTGGCTGGAGCCAGCTTCCGCTGGGAACAGACGAGCTCGCAGAACAGGGCGCGAGTCCCGCCGACGCCCGGGCGGCCGAGGAGTTCTACCTCCGCACCTTCGGTGAGCCGTCGCTCGACGTGAACGGCGTCGAGTCGGGGTCACCGCAGCTGCAGAAGACCGTGTTGCCCGTCGTCGCGCACGCGAACCTGTCGATCAGGCTCGCGCCGGGCCAGCGTGTGGAGGAGATCGCTCCCGAGGTCGAGCGGCTCCTGCGCGAGGCCGTTCCGGCGGGTGCCACCCTGGAGATCGAGCAGTTGTCTGCTGCACCGCCGGGGCTCATGTCCCCCGACTCGCGCGTCATCCAGCTTGGGCTCGTCGCCTTCGAGCGGACGATCGGCCGCCGGCCGGCGCTGATCCGCTCAGGCGGCACGCTGCCGATCGTGCCCGCCCTTGCCGACAAGGGGATCGCGACGATCATCACCGGCTTCGGGCTGTCGGACTCGAATATCCACTCGCCGAACGAGCGCCTGGTCGTGGAGTACGTCCCTCTCGGGATTGCCACGGCGCGCGAGCTGTTCGTCGAGCTCGCTGCTCTGTGATCGACCTCCACAGCCACGTCCTCCCGGGGATCGACGACGGGGCCGTGGACATCAAGGAGTCGATCCGCATCTGCTGGGCTGCCGCGGAGGACGGCGTCGAGGTGATCGCGGCGACACCGCACGTTCGGGACGACTTCCCGACGGCACCGGCGCAGATGGAGGCCACGCTCGCGGACGTGCGGGCAGCGGTCGGAGACATGATCCACGTTGTTGCAGGCGGTGAGATCGCAATCGCGGAGCTCGCGCGCCCTGCTTCGGAGCTGCGCCGCTTTGGTCTCGCAGGGAACCCGGCGTATCTCCTCGTCGAGACGCCGTACTTCTCCTGGCCGACCGACTTTCCCGAGCGGATCGAACGGCTCCGGGCCGACGGTTTCACGATGGTGCTCGCGCACCCCGAGCGCAACCCGGTTGTCCAGGACAAGCCCGAGATCGTGGCCGACGTCGTCGACGCGGGAGGGCTGATCCAGCTCACGGCCGCCTCGGTCGATGGCCGCCTCGGTGACGAGGCTCGGGCGACGTCGTTTCGCCTCCTCGATCTCGGGCTCGCTCACTCGATTGCAAGTGACGCTCACTCGCCACGAGTGCGGGCGGTCGGCTTCAGCGCGGCAGTGCGGGCGATCGAGAACGACGCGCTTGCTCGCTGGCTGACCGACGAGGTGCCGCGTGCGATCCTCGAAGGCACGGACGTCCCTGAACGGCCCGGCCGTACCCGTCGCCGCCGCTAGGACGGTCGGCGCGTGCGGGGATCGCTCGCGCTCAGTCCCACGGCGGTGGGTTGAAGACCCACCGACCCGCCACCATCGTCGCGACAACCCGGGCGTCGAGATCATCCCACGGGTCGCGGTCGAGCACGACGAGATCCGCGGCGTGGCCGGGGATCAGACGGCCGCGACGTCGTTCGTCGCCGCAGAGCCAGGCGGGAGCGACCGTGGTCGCCTCGAAGGCCTCCTGGACGGTGAGCGCCTCGTCCGGGTGCCACGGGGGGCGCTCGTCGCTCGTGCGGCGTACACCGGCGCGGATCCCGGCGAGCGGGTCGAGTTCCTCGATCGGCGCGTCGGAGCCGTTGGCGACCAGAGCACCCGCTGCGAGGAGCGAGCGGTACGCGTAGGGCCGCGACGTGGTCGCACCCCAGAAGCGGTCTGCGAGGTCACGATCGGATGGGGCGTGCGAGAGCTGCACCGAGCACGCGACTCCGAGTGCTGCGAAGCGAGCGATGTCCTCGGGGGCGACGAGCTGGGCGTGCTCGATTCTGTGTCGGAGCCCGAGCGGTGCCCAGACTGCGCGCGTCTCCTCAAACGCGTCGAGGGCGTCGCGGTTTGCGCGATCACCGATCGCGTGGACAGACACGGGCAGGCCGACGGCGGCGCCTCGAAGGATGATGTCCGCCAGCTCGGCGGGGCTTGCGATCGCGACGCCCGATCCGTCGAGCATCAGCGCCGTGCCCGACCCGAGCGTGCCGTCCATGAATGCCTTCAGGTACCCGACGCGCACGAGCGAGCTCCCGAACCCCGAGCGAAGCCCGACCTCGGTGAGTGCGTCAAGCATCGCGTGGGGGAGGGACTGCCAGACCCGGAGGGTGAGCGACCCGGCCGCCTCGAGCGACTGCCACAGTCGCAGCGCTCCGAGCCAGCCGTCCTTGTCGTGGACGGAGGTCACGCCGCGCGCGTTCGCAAGCCGGATGCCGTGGCGCATCGCGTCGAGGTACTCGCTGTCGGACACCTTTAGATACAGCTCCTTGAACCGCCACGCCGACTCCTCCCGCAACACGCCGGTCGGTTGGCCGCCAGCGTCGCGCTCGACGACGCCGCCCGGGACGTCCAGGTCGCCGCCTGCCAGGGCGAGGGCGGCCGAGTTGAGCCAGAGCGAGTGGTAGTCCTTCGCGAGCATGGCGGCAGGGACGTCGCCGGTGACCGCATCAAGGGCTTCCCTTGTCGGCTCCACAGATCCGTACCAGTCGCCGCTTCGCCAGCCCCAGCCGCGCAGGATCCGGCTCGGCTCGCGGGGAGCCGCCGCGATGCGCGCAAGAGCCTCGTCGAGCGAGCGGCACCCGTCAAGCGCGGTCTGGCGCTGCATCAGTGACCAGCTCGGAAAGTGGACGTGAGCGTCGCTGAATCCCGGCACGACCGTTCGTCCGCCGAGATCGACCGTGTCGGGCGAGGGGAGAGCGGTCTCGTGGACGCCGACGCCGCCCGCGATCGTACCCCCCGCGATCGCCAGCGCGCGTTGCACGGGGATCTGCGGGTCCATCGTCCGGATCAGGCCGTTTGCGAGGATCACGACCGACAATCTAGGCCTGCTTGAATGGTCGTGTGCACGGACTGCTCGTCTTCGCGGGTGTCGCCGTCCTCGTCGTCCTTACTCCGGGGCCTGCGACCGCGCTCGTGATTCGGAGCGCTCTGCGGGGTGGGCGTCGCAGCGCGCTGCGCACGACCCTCGGGAATGCGACAGGCGTGCTGTTCTGGGGGGCGGCCTCTGCGGTCGGAATCTCGGCGCTCGTCGCCGCGTCGGAACTCGCGTTCGTCGTGCTCAAGGTTGCAGGCGGCGTCGTGCTCGTCGCGCTCGGTGTGCAGACGTTCCTTCGCACGCGTCGCGGTGAGCCGGCGCTCGATCCCGGTTCGGATCGGGCTCACAACGCGTTCCGCGATGGGCTCGTGACGAGCTTCGCGAACCCCAAGCTGGCCGTCTTCTTCGTCGCGCTGTTCCCGCAGTTTCTTTCGAGTGGGCACGCCGAGTTCGGGAAGGCCATCGGCATGGCGTGCCTGATCGTGGCACTCGACCTGGTGTGGTTCTCGGTGATTGCCCTGGTTGTGACACGGGCACGGTCGGCGTTTGCCGAGAGCCGCTGGCCGACAAGGATCGAGCGGGTCACTGCGAGCGTGATGATCGGTCTCGGGCTGCGGCTCGCCGTCGAGTCGCGCTAGCTACCGCGAGGCGAGCAGGAGGAGGCCGAAGGCCCCCGAGGCGACGACGAGGGCCGCCAGCGAGAGTGCGGCGGCACGAAGTTGAATGAGCATGGCTCGGGTATCGGCGCAAACGGTTCTAGACTGAAGCGGTGCCGCACGATGCCCTGACGGCCGAGCAGCGCGAGATTCGTGACCTCGTGCGGGTCCTCGTGCGTGAGCACGTCGCGCCGCGCGCCCATGAGATCGACAAGTCGGCCGAGTTTCCGTGGGACGTCGTCGAGGTCTTCCGCGAGAACGGTCTCTTCGGCCTGTCGACCGAGGAGGTGTTTGGCGGCGTCGGAGCGGGGACGCTCACGATGCTCGTTGCGATCGAGGAGATCTCCCGGGTCTGCGCAACGAGCGGCCTGCTGCTTGCCGTGCAGGAGCTCGCCTCCCTCGCGGTGCGTCTGAACGGGAGCGATGCGCAGCAGGCGCGCTACCTGCCGCTTCTCGCAAGCGGCGAGTGGATCGGGGCCTACGCGCTTACCGAGGCCGGGTCTGGCTCCGACGCGGCGGCGATGGTGACGGTTGCACGCCAGGAAGGGGAGGAGTACGTCCTGAACGGCTCCAAGCGCTTCATCACGAACGCCGGGGTCGCCAACCTCACCGTCGTGTTTGCGAAGACCGACCCCGAGGCCGGTGGCAGGGGCGTCTCGGCGTTCCTCGTCGAGTCAGGAACCCCCGGGTTCGAAGTGGGACGGATCGAGCCGAAGATGGGGATCAGGGGCTCGACAACGGGGGAGCTGTTTCTCGACGAGTGTCGGATTCCGGCCGCGAACCTCCTCGGCGGGGAGGGCGACGGCTTCCGGCTCGCGATGCGCATCCTCGATCGCTCCCGCCCGGCGATCGCAGCGCAGGGGCTCGGGCTCGCGCAGGGCGCGACCGACTATGCGCTCGAGTACGCCAAGACCCGCGAGACGATGGGGCAGCCGATCGCGCACCACCAGCTGATCGCCGGGATGCTCGCCGATATGGAGACCCGGTGCGAGGCTGCTCGTGGGCTTCTCTACACCTGCGGAGGCATGATCGACGCTGGTGTAGAGGGGCCGGAGCTGACGAAGTACTCTGCCATGACGAAGCTCTTCTGCACCGACACCGCGATGGCCGTGACGACAGACGCCGTCCAGGTGCTCGGCGGCTACGGCTACATCACCGAGTACCCCGTGGAGCGGATGATGCGCGACGCGAAGATCACCCAGATCTACGAGGGGACGAACCAGATCCAGCGGCTCGTGATCGCACGCGAGATGCTGCGAGAGCAGCGGTCGTTCCTGTTCGGCGACGTCAGAGCGTAACGGTGCCGCTCCCCGAGTTCGACCCGGGAGCCGGCGCGGGTGACGACGAGCGTCCGGGGCCGGTCACGACGATCGTGACCTTCGCGCCCGACGGGTAGGTCAGCGAGACCTCCGTTCTGGGCGCGCAGCCGGTGCAGGTCTGCGTCGACATACCGAACCCGTTCACGCCCGGCACGCTGATCGGCTTGCCGTGGATCAGCTGAGACGCGACCTGCGTCGCAACCGCGCGGGCCTTCTGACACGAGAGCGCCTGGGCCTGAACGCTGACGACGTGGTATCCCGACGAGGACGAGGGAACGAGGCTCTTCGTGCTGCAGGTTGAGAGGGCCTGACGTGATGCCGCTGAGCTCGCGGCTGCAAGCAGCAGGGCCGCACCCGCAAAGACTACGACGCTTGCGAGGTTCCTGGACACGTCGAAATTCTAGCGAGTGGCCTACCGGTCGCCGCCGCTAGCCAGCATCACCTTGCCGTCGGTCATCGTCGCGTCGAGCGCGTCTCCAAAACCGTTCCGGGTCGCTCTCCGTATTGCCAGTGGCAATGACGAACACCCCTCTGACGTCTGTCCGCCGCAACGCCGCGCGCATGCAGTCCCTGCTGGCTCTTGCCGTCATCGCAGCATCGACGCTGACCGGTACACATCCGGTCGCGTTGGCCCGGATCGTGCTTCTCGGGGCCGCCCTCGTATCTGTCCCGATCGCGCTCGTCGTGCAGCGCCTTCGTGACGGGCCGTCGCTCGCCGCGGCGGTGGTCGCCGGCACTGTCGCGCTCCTCGTGCTCGCCCGTCTCGGCGACCTCGTCCGCTCCGAGCGTGAAGCCCGTTGCGCTGCCGAGGAGATGCAGCTGCTCCTCGCCGACCAGAACGGCGCACTCCG
>Ga0194048_10000049_pt1 | contig 52973 bp, 53 predicted proteins | sample JunL225m_MetaG_FD_161685 | JGI IMG/M metagenome (GOLD analysis project Ga0194048, IMG submission 161685) | Anoxic zone freshwater microbial communities from boreal shield lake in IISD Experimental Lakes Area, Ontario, Canada - Jun2016-L222-5m | ecosystem: Environmental > Aquatic > Freshwater >...
GCCCTTTTCCGACTATGAAATATCTTTTGTCCGCTGGCCTCTTGTTTGCCAGCTTTTGCGTCGCCCTCTTGGCGGCCGCTCCTGCAGACGAAGTCTTCGCCGACCTCAGCGTGCCCGCGAAGCGCCTTGCCGCCCAGCAGGCAATCTTTGATTACTCTCGTTCGTTCGCCCAGGCTTCCGATGAATCCAAAGCTTGGTTCAAGCGCGTGGATGTCGCTCAGAAGTCGGTCGAAGATCCCGAGGCTAAGGCCTCCTTGGCGCAAACGCTCGCCTTGGATCCGGCCGTGAAGTCTTTCTTGCCGATGGGTAAGAAGACTCCCGTTAACTATCCCGCCCCGGAAGGTACGACGCCAGCGACTAAGTTGGCCGAAACCGAACGTCTATTGGACCTTGGTCGCCCGGTTTCAGAAAATCCGTTGAGCGCCGATGCGCTTGCGGCCCTTGCGAGTGGTGAGGATTTCGTCCTCGCCCAACGCGCGAATCGTTTGCTTCGCCGCGTGAGTCCGAAACTGGCGGCGCCGTTGCTTTGGGCCCGCATGGCCAAAGCCACGCAGCGTTCGCAGGTCTTGGAAATTGAAGACGAGATTCTTCGTCTCCCCATCACGCTCGCCGCCCAGACGACCCCGCTTGCCCCGGAGGGTACTTCACTCGCCTCCAAGGCGGCCTGGGTGCGCATTGTCTCCGTCCGTGCCGCAGGCGGCAGTCGCATCCGCCAATCTGTCAAGGCAGCCATCCTGCCTTTGCTCAAGGGTTCCGCGAATGAATTGACCGAAGCAGCCTGGGATTCCGTTTCGCGCCTCTGTTCCGAGGCGGATCGAGCCGAATTGACCGAAGCTGCCAAGGGCCTGTCCGAGCGACTTGCCCCGCGGGCGAAAGCGGCCTTGGATTCCTTGCCCGGTCAGTAACCCGACGCTTGTCGCTTGCCGTGAGGCGGGCGGGGGATTGCTATGGGGTTATGCCGCCCGTTGCGAATAAGGATAACTCCCCGAACCTGATCCTCGCTGGATTCATGGGCACGGGGAAGTCGGCCCTCGGCAGGCAATTAGCCAAGCGCTGGCGTCGGCGCTTCTATGATACCGACGAGTTGGTTGAGAAGCTGGCGGGTTCTTCGGTGGCCGACATCTTCTCCGAGCACGGCGAGGAGCATTTTCGGGCGCTCGAGCGCAAGGTCGTCGAGGGGTTGTTGCCTGAGTACGGTGGCGTGATCGCCTGTGGCGGAGGTTTGGTCGTGCCAACGGGGATGGGCGAACTCGTCCGCTCCAAGGGTATCGTTATCACGCTATTTGCCTCGGTCGACACCATCCTGCGCCGCACGGCGGGGAACTCTCGTCGGCCGCTGCTGAAGGGTGACGACCCCGAAGCTAAAATTCGCGATCTCATGAAAAAGCGTGAGCAGGCTTACATGAAAGCGGGCATCGCCGTCTATACGGACGGACGCTCGCTCCAGCAACTTTGTGTCATCGTCGAGCGCGTTTATGAACGCGAGGCCCGGGCGATTCTCAAGGCGCGGCAGTCGGCGGAATAATCCACGCCTGCGGCGAAGGGGGTTGGTCGCGTTCACCGTGGACGATTTCAAGGAAGTTTTGGCGATGAATGGCAAAGGCCCCCAAGCTGGCGAGATGAGGGGTGGGGACTTGGCAGTCGATGAGGACGTATCCCCAGTGGATGAGGTTTTCCACGAGGGTGGCGAAGCCCACCTTGGACGCGTCGCTCCGCGTATGAAACATCGACTCGCCATGGAAGAGCCGACCGAGGGCGACGCCATAGAGCCCGCCGACGAGTTCGCCCTGCCAGCGAACTTCGACGCTATGGGCGATGCCAAGGCGATGAAGCTCCGCGTAGGCGGCGATCATTTCTTCGCTAATCCAGGTGCCATTCTGGCCAGGTCGGGAGATTTCGCCGCAACGCCGCATCACGGTTTCAAAGTCGCGATCAAAAGACACTTCCCAGCCTGATTTCCGCATCGTCTTGCGGAGGCTGTCCGTCAGGCGCAGTTCACCTGGGAGTAAAACAAAGCGCGGGTCCGGGCACCACCATTTGACTTTTTCGCCAGGTGAGTACCAAGGGAACACGCCGACCCGATAGGCTGCAATCAGAGCATCCGCATCCAACTTCCCACCGATGGCCACCGGCGAACGAGCCGGGCCATTGGCGGGATTACCATGCTTCCACTCGGGCATCGTCCCTCCATCAAGGGAACGATGGCATCCGGGGCAAGGTTAGTCCTTGGTGATATTGTAGACCGACGGAATGGAGATGCCCAACTCGGCGGCGATTTCGCGGACTGGGGCGCCTTTCTTGCGCATCGCGGCGGCCTTATTGCGCATCGCTTCGGAGATCTGAGCACGAGCGCGGTTGGGGCGAGAGAGGAGTTTAAGGAGACGACGGGCGAGCTCGTTCTTGGAAAGGCTGGCGACTTCGCGCTCGAGCAGGCTCTTGCGGTCGGTGTGCTCATCCTCCCAGGCCTGGACAGCGAGGTCGCGGGCCTTGGAGAGGGCGGCGCGGACGTAGGCGTCCTTCGTGTTGAAGGTTGAAGGGTCGAGTTCGATTTTCATGAAGTGCGGTGATGGATTGTTTTTAGCCTTGGTCACTGGGTTAATTTTCAGACTTAGGTCAGAGCGCTCAACATTTTATAATATCTCCCAATGTCAAACTTTGGTAAAAGATTTATACCTCGAACATCCCCTAAGGGTAAAAATAGGCAGGTCACTTGCTCCACTCCAACATCTTACGGAGAGGCAACTCGGCGGCGAGGCGCACTTTTTCGTCCATGATAATTTCGGGTAAACCATCGCGAAGACAATCGCGCACCTTTACCAGCGTGTTCATTTTCATGAACTTACATTCGTTGCACGAGCAGCGATCAGTCGGCGCGGCGACGAATGTTTTGCCGGGCACTTCGCGCCGGAGGCGATGAATCATACCAGACTCCGTCGTGATGATGATAGTTTGGGCGGACTGCTCGCGGCACCAGCCGACCATGAGTTCGGTCGAGCAGACCATATCCGCCATCTCGCGCACCGCTTCGGTGCATTCGGGGTGGGCGACGACGGGCGCACCCGGATGGGCGGCCTTGGCGCGAAGCAAAGCTCCAGGCGTGAACTGGACGTGGGCGTAGCAGTTGCCTGGCCAGAGTTGCATCGCTCGCCCGGTTTTGCTGGAGACCCAGCGTCCGAGATTCTGATCCGGCACGAAAAGGATGGGGCGATCCGCCGGGACGCGGTTCACGATTTTGGAAGCGTTACCGCTGGTGACGATGACGTCGCTTAAGGCCTTCACGGCCGCGCTGCAATTGATGTAGGCCACGACATACAGTTCAGGATTCGCGGCTTTGGCCGCCGCGAGTTTTTCGGCCGGGCACGAATCGGCGAGCGAGCAGCCAGCTTCCATGTCAGGCAACAGCACCCGCCGGCCTGGATTGACGATTTTAGCCGTTTCGGCCATAAAATGCACCCCGCAGAAGACAATGGTCGATTGCTGGGCGGCGGCTGCCTTGTAAGCGAGGCCGAGGGAATCTCCGACGTAATCCGCGATTCCTTGGATGTCTTCGCACTGGTAGTTGTGGGCGAGGATGATGGCGTCTTTCTCTTTTTTAAGAGCGATGACTTCCTTCTGTAAGTCAGAGAGCGGCATCCCGCCGAGCGGAAGGGGAGGGAAGACGGAGGCGGTGGGAAAGGTAATCATAGTCGGGCGGTCTTGCGCTTCTGACACCGTTCACAAAGCGCGGTGACCTGGAGTTTTTGAGAGATGGGTCGCATGCCGTGCTTGGCAGCAACGGCTTTGCCGTACCATTCCATAAAAGGGGCTTCGACTTCAACAATGGTTTCGCAGCTTTCGCAGATGAGTTGGGCGCGAAAAGTCGCGCTGCCTGCTTCCGCCAGATAGTACTTATGGTCTCTGCCCACATCGACTTCCCTAACGATACTGCTGCCGATGAGCAGGGGGATGGCCCGGTAGATGGTCGCTCGCGAGACACTGCGATCCAGGGAGCGGGCCTTCTTCATCAGGTCTTCCGCTGTGTAGTGTCCCTGGATGGAACGCGCGGCCTCAAAGACCGCCATCCGCTGTCTCGTCGCCCGCAGGCCTTTCTGGGCGATGAATGCCCGGAAGGCTCCGGATTGCTCTACGGATTCACTGGAGGGGGGCTTGGGCATGCCGATTTGAGACACTTTTGATACTGAACGGCCCCGCGTCAACACGGGACGCGTCATTGACACGGGAGCCTCCGACCCCTTCATTTACCCCCTTTTCCCTTTGGGAAAGGCCCTCCTCCTGATGTATCACAATACAGACGACCTTCGCATTCGCAGTCAGCACCCCCTGTTGACGCCTGCCCTCGTACTCCAAGACCTCCGCCCGTCGGAGAAGGCGACCGAGGTCGTGACGGCTTCCCGCAAGGATGCGGCCCGGATTATTTCCGGCCAGGATGACCGCTTGCTGGTCATCGTCGGGCCTTGCTCAGTCCATGACACCAAGGCCGCCCTGGAGTATGCCGCTCTCCTGCAGAAGGAGGCATCGAAGCATGCCGCCGATCTCTTGGTGGTCATGCGGGTCTATTTCGAAAAGCCGCGCACGACCGTCGGCTGGAAGGGGTTAATTAATGACCCGTTGGTGGACGGCTCTTTCCGGATTAATGACGGCCTACGCATCGCGCGCCGCCTGCTCGCCGACATCGCGGAGATGGGCTTGCCCTCTGCCACCGAGTTTCTTGACCCGATCACCCCTCAGTATGTCGCTGATTTGGTCTCCTACGGGGCGATTGGCGCCCGGACGACTGAAAGCCAGATTCACCGCGAACTCGCTTCGGGTCTTTCGATGCCCGTCGGTTTCAAGAATGGCACGGACGGTTCAATCCAGGTCGCCGTGGATGCCTGTCTGTCCGCCCGTTCATCGCACTGGTTCCCTTCGGTCACCAAGGAAGGCGTTGTGGCCATTTTTCAGACGTCGGGTAATCCTGACGCGCACATCATCTTGCGGGGCGGGTCTCGTACTGGACCTAATTATGGGGCTGAATTCGTCACGGATGCTTCTGCCCGGATTCTGAAGGCTGGCCTGACTTCGCGCCTCATCATCGATTGCTCTCACGGTAATAGCTCCAAGGATCATCGCCGTCAGCCGCTGGTTGCTTCGGACATCGCTGCTCAGGTCGCCCAAGGCTCCCCCATCATCGCGGGTGTGATGATTGAGAGCCACCTCGTCGAAGGCCGTCAGGATTGGAAGGGCCAAGAGGCCTCGACATACGGCTGTAGCATTACCGATGCTTGTATCTCTTTTGAGCAGACGATCCCGGTCCTGGCGGAACTCGCCGCCGCCGTGCGCCAACGCCGCCAAACTCCTAAGGTCTGATTTTCCGCCATGAACTCCGTACTCAAGCTCATCCTCGACGGCGAGGCCCTCGACACTGCCCAGATTGGTAAGATTCTCGGACTCGGCGCCGAAGCCGTGGACCGTGAGCTCGCCGCACTGCGTCAGCAGGGTGTGTTGCTCGGGATGCGCCCCGTGTTGAATCCGGCATTCGAGTCGGAGCATCGCGTACGTGCGGTCATTGAGATTAAAATCCGCACCGAAGGCGTCGGCGGTTTTGACGGCATCGCGGAACGCATTTCCAGTTTCGAACAGGTGGAGAGCTGCTACCTGATGTCGGGCGGCTACGATTTGCTGGTCGTTGTGACCGCGGACAATCTCTACAAGGTCGCTGGTTTCGTCCATGAGCGGCTGGCCCGAATTGACGGTGTCCAGGGCACCTCTACACATTTCTTCCTCCGGGCCTACAAGAAGGACGGTTTTATTGTGAATTCCGAAGCCGCGCATCGCGATCAGCCCTCAGTCAGCCCCTGATTCCAGCCTGACCATGGATTCCTCTAGCCGCTTCGTGGCGCGACATGTCGCGTCTTTGCCCAAATCGGGCATTCGCGATTTCTTCGCCATCGTCTCGAAGATGAAGGACGCGGTTTCGCTCGGCATCGGCGAGCCCGACTTCGTCACCCCTTATCATATCCGCGAGGCGGCCATCGCTTCGCTTGAGAAGGGGCGCACTTCCTATACGGACAATCGCGGGACCCAGCAATTCCGTGAAGAGGTCTCCCGTTATGTGGCCAAGCACTACGGTCCCGAGTATGATCCGGAGACTGAAATCTTAGCGACCATTGGCGTTTCGGAAGCATTGGACATTCTCCTTCGCGCTGTCCTTAACCCTGGCGATAAGGTGCTCTATCACGAGCCCTGTTATGTGAGTTATGCTCCGAGTGTGGCGCTTTGTCACGCCGAGGCGATTCCCGTCCGGACCGTTTCGGCCGACCAGTTCGCGCTGGATCCGGCGGCTTTGCGTGCAGCCTGGCAGCCTGGCTGCAAGTTGCTCGTCATTAATTTCCCGACCAATCCGACCGGCGGAACGGCCGACCGGGCCAAACTCGAGGCCATCGCTAAATTTGCCATCGAGAAGGACCTCTTGGTGGCTTCGGACGAGATCTATTCCGAGCTCACTTTTGAAGGCGACCACGTGTCCATTGCCTCGCTTCCGGGCATGCGCGAGCGCACCATTTTCCTGCACGGGTTCTCCAAGGCCTTTGCGATGACCGGTTTCCGTATCGGTTACGCCTGCGGACCCGCTGCCGTCATCGATGGGATGCTTAAGGTCCACCAGTATGGCATCATGTGTGCTCCCATCATGAGCCAAGAGGCGGCTGTCGAAGCGCTCCGAAATGGTCGCGATTCGATGCTCCATATGCGCGATAAATACCGCGAACGCCGTGACTTCATTGTCCGCCGTTTTAACGAGCTCGGCCTGCCTTGCCATCTCCCCCGTGGTGCCTTCTACGCCTTCCCGGACATCACCTCCACCGGGATGGACTCGATGACCTTCGCCCAGAAGCTGCTCGAGCAGCAAAAGGTGGCCATGGTGCCGGGTACGGCGTTTGGCGCCGCCGGAGCCGGCTTCTGCCGTGCTTCCTTCTCGACGAGTTACGAGAAGATTCATGAGGCCGGTGAGCGCATCGCCCGCTTCTTGGACGCGATTCGCAAAGGTTGAGCATCCTTGCTTGCTAGCGGGGCAGGTAGGCCCGACTCTTATTTTTATGGAACGGAACACAGAAATTTCGCGTGCGGTAGCCATCGTGGGCCGTCCTAACGTCGGCAAGAGCCGCCTTTTCAACCGACTAGTCGGTCGTCGCATCTCAATCGTACACGACCAGCCCGGCGTGACGCGTGATTTGATCACGGCAGATGTCTTCGAAGGCCGCTACACTTTGATGGATACGGGTGGCATCGGTTTGTATCGCGAGGAGCTGACGCCGAAGGTCGTCGCAGAAGCGGTGGAAGAGCAGGTCGACTTCGCCTTGGCCGCCGCGGCCCTCGTCTTGCTCATTGTCGATGCCTCCGAGGGTTGCACGCCCTTGGATATCGATGTGGCCGCTAAATTGCGCCAGGCTGGCAAGAAGGTCATCGTCGTCGCGAATAAGGCCGACACCGAAGAGCGTGACGGGTTGATGTCCGAGTTCTACGTCTTGGGCTTTGGTGAGCCTCTCCTGATTTCTGCTGAACACGGCCGCGGCATCCCGCAGCTAATGACCCAGATGCTCAAGGCCCTTGGGCCGGAGCCTGAAACGCCGCGCGAAGAGGGCCCTCGCCCCATTCGCCTCGCTCTCGCCGGTCGCCCTAATGTGGGTAAGAGCTCGCTCGGTAACCGCCTGCTGGGCGGCTCCCGACTCATTGTGAGCGAAGTCGCTGGCACCACACGTGATCCAGTGCGTGCGGGACTTTCCCGCACCAAGGCTGACGGATCGAAAGCCAAATTCACCTTGGTGGATACGGCCGGACGTCGCACCGCCAACAAGCGCGACACCCTGGATTTCTTTTCACAGATTCGCGCCGACGAAATTCTGGCCGAAACCGACGTCGTTTTTCTCGTGCTCGACGCGGGGCAGGGGGTGACGCGGATTGATAAGCAACTCGCGGGTGAGCTCGCGCTGCTCGGTTGTGGTATGGTCATCGTGGTCAATAAGTGGGATCTCGCGAAGACGGCTTTCCGCGAAAAAAATATCGATGGTTTCGAAGACGAAGAAGAGTTTCGCTCTAAGTTCCGCTCAGCTATTCGCCGGGAGTTATTCTTCCTGCCCGAACCGCCTGTCTTATTCGTTTCCGCGAAGACGGGTTTACGTTCCGACGACGTTCTTGACGCTGCCGAGGGGGTCTTCACGCGTGCTGGCACGGCGATTTCGACGGGCCGCATCAACCGCGTGGTCCAGGAATTGATGACCAAGCGTCCCCCACGCATGGTTTCTGGTAAGCGCTTTAAGTGCTACTACGTCACCCAGGTTTCCAAGCGCCCGATTCGTTTCCGCCTTTTCTGTAATTCCGAAGAACGGCTCGAGGACGCTTACCAGCGCTTCTTGGTCAAAGGGGTACATGAGAATTTCGATCTCGCCGGTGTGCCGCTCTTCTTGGACATCGTCGGCAAGCCTAAGCAGGGCACCCGCCGCGGCATGGGCACCCCTGGTGCGCCGGTGATGCCCGAAGAAGCTACGCCGCGTAAGGCCGTCGCTAAAATCGCCGCCAAGGCGGCCGCCGATCAGCCTAAGAAAGCGGTGGGCCCTTCCGGTCCTCGCTTGGGTAAGTCGAAGTCTTCCCGTGGCAAGGCCACCCCGGTTCGCAAGAAATCCTTCACCCGCTGGGATAAGCCGCGTTCGCTCAAAGGGCGGGCTGCGCGCCAGGCCCGCAAGTGACGCATGCTGCGGAAACTGGTCCTGCTCGGCTCGGATGAAATAGCGTTGGCGGCCTTCGCCGCCGCGCGCGCCTTGCCCGAGGTGGAAGTGGTGGCGGTCTATTCGCAACCCGATCGTCCCGCGGGGCGTGGTCAGGAAGTGCGCCCTAACCCCGTCGCGGCGTGGGCGCGTGCTGAAGGCCTGACACTCCTGCAACCAGAGAAACTAGAGGCGAGCGACGCTGTGGCCCTTCGCGGATTCCAGGCAGATCTCGGCGTCGTGATGGCCTATGGTCAGTTGCTAAAAGATGATTTTCTGGCGGCGACGCGGCTGGGGTTCGTGAATTTCCATGGTTCGTTGCTTCCCCTTTTACGTGGTGCCACCCCCGTGGAGGGTGCCTTGGCGGCGGGTTTAAAGGAGACGGGTGTATCCTTGCAGCAGGTTGTCCGGAAATTGGATGCCGGCCCTATTCACGCTTCCGTCAGCACTTCTATTCTGCCCAATGAGGGCAGGGTGGCCTTGCGGGCCCGCTTGGGGGTGCTTGCCGGCGAGCTCGCCACGAGTGCTTTGCCCTCAATTTTGGCGGCCACATCGCATGCCATCTCTCAGGATGAAGCGAAGGTCACCTATGCACGGCGATTAGCTCGGGCCGACGCGCCTCTGGATTTTCGCCAATCCGCAGAGCAACTCCACGGGCGTGTCTTGGCGCTAGAGGGTTGGCCGGGGAGCACCTTCGATCATTCAGGGGTGACGCTTAAGGTTGGCTCAGCATTTGCAGATGCCGCGGTTTCTACCGAAGCCCCCGGTCGCATCCTCGCGGCTGGTCGCGACGGTATTCGGATCGCCTGTGGTTTGGGGTCATTAGTGGTGAAATCTTTACAACGGCCTGGGGGGAAGATGTTGCCTGCGGCTGAGTTTTTAGCCGGTCATCCCTTAATCGTGGGCGAGCAGCTGATCAGTGCCGAGATGCCCGCCTTTGTCGCTGACCGTCCGTTTCCACGGTTGCCGAAGGCGTAATCGCTTGATTCGCCCGTCTTGCTGGGGTGTCATAGCATCATGCGAGCCTTGCTACTGTGCCTCCTCTTGGCTGTGGAAGTCTCGGCTCAGCAGAAGGAACTGAAATTCCAGCAAGTCAGCGGCGGTACGTTTTCTGGTTTTACGGAAGATGAGAAGGCGGAGAAAGCTTGGGATGTGACGGCCAAATTCATGAAGCCAGCCGCCGAGGCTGGCGTCTGGGATATGGATCAACTGAAAGTGCAATCTTTCCGACAGGGCAAACCGCGAGCCACTTTCACAAGCCCATCTGGCACGATGAATCCGGCGCGCCGTGCGGCCCAGGGTGCGGCCTCGGTTCTAGCTGAGTCTTTAGCGTTTAATTTGACGGGGACGGGTTGGAGTTGGCGTTCGACCACGCAAGGGGACAGCTTTGCCATCCTCGCGAATGTCGCCGCGGTGCTCGACCTTTCGAAGCCCAGCGACCAACGTCTTCGGCTGCGTGCCCAGCGGATGGATGCCAGCCCGACGGCGAGCGGAACGCTGATGATTTTTGAAGGCGCAGTGGTGGCGGATCGCTTGGGGGAGCACACCACTTGCGATCGCTTGGAGTGCCTCGTGGGGGATGGTCCAGGGGGCGACTCATCGGTTCGTTCCCTTACGGCTACCGGCAAGGTAGTTCGCATCTTCAATAAGCAGACTCTCCGTGGCGACCTCGCCAAGTTCGACACGAAGGAGGATTCGATCGACGTCATCGGCCATGTCGAAATTGAGGAGCCGGAAGTTAAGGGTACGGCGCAGCGCCTGCGCCACCAAGCCAAGCAGGGGTATACGCAGCTCTTTTCTGGCGACGGCGTCCCCGTGAAGTTGCACGTCACGCGAAAGAAGGAGGAAGCGTCCGATATCTCGGGGGAAGTCCTTTCCATCCGTCGCGAGGGCAAGGGCGGAGGCTCTGTCGTGGAGGTGCAGAATAATGCGACTTATACCTCGGCCCAGGGCTCTTTAACCGCTCGTCACATCGTCGCCACCGAAACGCGCGAGGGCACGAGCGTCTTGGCGGCCGACGGGACGGTGAAGGGCGAAATCGAGGGATCGGTGTTTGAGGCTGGCCGGGCGCGATGGGATCGCGTCCTGCGTCGACTCGACCTTGAGGATCTCCCGCGTATCCGTGAGGCTCGCGGTTTGGAGGCGGCTGGGTTTTCGATTCGGACTGATCGGCTTAAGGATCGGATTGAGGTTCGCTCGGGCCCCGGTGTCCGCGCGGCCATTCGTCTCCCGGCCGGCGAAGAGGGCGGTGCTCCTGGCTTAGCTGAAGCTAATCAGGTCGTCGTGCAGACTGAAGATAGGGCGATGCAAGTCGAGTTACTCGGTGCCGTCCATTATGTCGCTGGTCTCGTTACGACCGATTCGGATGTCATGGTGGCCTTCGCGCTGCCAAGCCCCAAGCAGCGGAATCACTTCGAGCTGAGTAAGGCGATTCTCACTGGTAAAGTGCGCTATATCCAGCCTGGCTTCCGCTGTTCAGCGGAGCGTATCGACCTCACACCCGCCGTGCAGGTCGAAGAGGTCTTGGCGAAGGACGCCCTGCAGGGACGTCCGCGTCTGCTGACGCTTTCCGGTGGCATCGCGGATCAGCGACCACATCTCTTCGTCACTTTCTCTAGCGGTAAGACCGCCGAATTTATTTCCGACGCGGACGAAATTCTGACCACGCCCACGCTGACCAAGTTCTTCCTGCGTGGTGCAGTCGCGATGAAGTCGGATGGCACCGATGCGACTTGCGATCTCCTGGAAGGGTTGGCGACGCCGGACAAGGATGGTCATCAGGTGGCCCGGCAGATGATCGGCCGCGGCAATGTGCACGTCGTTGCCGGTGGTTCATCGGCGAAGGGGCGTACGCTGGAAATCTTGCCGGAAAAGGGCATGGCCCGATTACTGGGTGACGCGCGCATTATCGATAAGTCGGGGAATGAGGGCGTCCCAGCGAAGGAGGTCACCTACGACCTTAACCGTAAACTCTGGCGAATGGAGTCGGCACTGGATGAGGCGAATCCCGGTCAGGTGGTCCGGCCGAAGATATTCCTCGGTCAGGACTTCACCTTGCCCGAGGTCAAAAGCCTCGACAAGGCCCGCTGACCGCTTCCTCCTTATGGCTATGGCCGAGAACAGCGAAAAGGGCGTCGTGAGGGTCCAGGCGCTCGCTAAGCACTATGATGCGAAGGTCGCCGTGCAGGATGTCAGTCTCACCTTAGGTGCCGGTGAAATTGTCGGCCTGCTCGGTCCCAATGGCGCGGGTAAGACCACCACTTTCTACATGGTTGTCGGCCTGGTGCCCGCCACTTCTGGTCGAGTATTCTTAGATGGGCGCAACATCACCTCGATGCCGATGTGGCAGCGGGCCAAAAGTGGGCTGGGTTACCTGCCGCAGGAAGCCTCGATTTTCCGTAAACTATCGGTCTGGGAAAATGTCATGGCCGTGGTTGAAACTCTTAATCTCACTTTACAGGAACGCAAAAACCGCACGGCGCAGCAGTTGACTGATCTGGGCTTAGAGAAGCTCGCCCGACAACCGGCTTTCACCCTTTCCGGAGGCGAGCGGCGCCGTCTGGAGATTGCCCGGGCTTTGGCGACTGGGCCGCGTTTTCTTTTGATGGATGAGCCTTTCAGCGGGGTTGACCCGATTTCCGTCGCGGAGGTCCAGGCGATTATCCGTAAACTCAAGGCCCGGGGCATTGGTATCCTGATTACCGACCATAATGTACGGGAAACCCTCTCCATCGTGGATCGGGCCTACCTCATCCACCAAGGTCGGGTACTTGTTTCTGGCACTCCCGCGGACATCGTAAACAATCCTGAAAGCCGCCGCCACTACTTGGGCGAAGGTTTCAAACTCTGACGCCATGTCTGACCCCGCTCCTGATACTCGCCCGGAATCTGTTTCGGTCCGCGAATTTTTCGACTCCTTTAAGGATATGCTCCAGATGGAGCTCCTCGCCGGCGGTGAAGGCTTGGATAACATGATTTCCGAGAAGTCCCTAAACCGTCCGGCGCTCGCCGTGACCGGTTACTTCAAGGAGTTTGCCCACCGTCGCCTGCAGCTCTTTGGCGCGGGTGAGATGGCCTACTTGGCAGACCAGTCTGCGTCCGCCCGCGAGAAACTCCTCGACGATGTTTTCGCCAAGAAGATTCCCGCCGTCGTGGTGTCGCGTGGCTTACCTGCGGATGATATTTTGCTAAAGCTGGCCGATCGACATCGCGTGCCGCTCATCCGGACTCAGTTGAAGTCTAAGGATTTCTCGGCGGAGGCCACCGTGCTTCTGGAAGAGAAGTTTGCGCCGCGGACCAATTTGCATGCGACCCTCGTCGACATTAAAGGTATCGGTGTGCTCCTGCGTGGCGCCTCGGGTGTGGGTAAGAGTGAATGTGCGCTGGCCTTGATCGAGCGCGGTCACTCCTTGGTCGCGGATGATTACGTGATCGTCACTTTAATCGCTGATCGTGAATTGCAGGGCACCTCCAAGGAGCTCAATCGGGGCTATATGGAATGCCGCGGTATCGGTATCATTAATGTCGCCTCGATCTTCGGCGTGCGTTCCGTGCGTCGGGAGAAGCGGGTGGATCTGGTCGTTACTTTCGTCCTTTGGCAGCCTGGGATGGATGAAGAACGCTCCGGGCTCGAGGTAGAGACTTTTGAAATCCTTGGTCGCAAGGTGGCTCACATGACCATTCCGGTCCGTCCGGGTCGCGATATGGCACGCCTCGTCGAGGTTGCCGCGATGGTGCACGCCTTGCGTGGCATGGGGCATGATTCCGCCAAGGAATTCAGCGACCGACTCATTCAATTCATGAGTAAGGACGCCGAGAAGAAGGCCTGAGCAGGGTTAGCTTTTCTTCCCATCCCAGCGACAGTCGGCCATGACGCGGAGGCAGACTTCGCGTAGGTCAAAGAGCGTGGATTCGATATCCTGCGCGGCTTCGGCGGAACTGAGTTTAGCTTCACTCGGAATGCCCGCCGTAAGACCGATGGAAAAATTGATTGCGGAGAGGGCGCGCTTCATATGCACGAGCGCGAGCGGGAGGTCGCCGGTATCGGTCGCGTTGATGGCCATGATGACCTGATGCTGGGAATCCCAGAAGGAGAGCATGATGTTCGTGGCATCGACAGCGGTGATGGCAGGGGCGGATTCGCGGCAGAGGCGATGGAACGAGTGGGAGAGTTGGATGCCGAGGGCACGCGAGACGACGTAGACCGGATGTTGGTGGATGCAGTAGGGTAGGTCGGGCCCGTCATTGTCGTCCTCGAGCACTTCGTCCACGGCATCGCCTGGAGCCCAGTCGGCATTTTCCCAGCCCATGCGGCGAGCGCTAATATCCAATCGGTCGGGCAAGTCTTTGACCTCGGTGTAGTAGGAAAGGAAGCGACCCACCTCGAGGTCGTTTTTCTGGAGGTAGCCCGCCCAGTCGGCTTCGCCCCAAGAGGCGTTGCCGGAACCGTCGAAGTCGCCCTGGGGGTGGTCGGCATCGTCCATGGGTGGTATCTTTAGGGGGTTTCCGCTGGTTGCAAACCCCTTGTGGCGAAAATGCCTTGTCCCCGTCGCCTCGTCCGTGGCTAATCCGCCATGGCTTTGGACCTCTCTGCTCTGACCGCCGCTATCGCGGCAGGACGTGATCTCAGTCCCGCGGAGGCGACGGCGAGTGCCTTGGCCATGGTTGATGCCGGGATTTCTGATGCGGAAAAGGAAGCGTTTCTGCTCGCCCTGTCCCTTAAGGGCGAGACGGCCGCGGAGGTGACGGGCTTTGCGCAGACGTACCGCGACTTGGCTCGCCGTGTTGATTTCGGCGCATGGCCGGCCCGCGGGATTGATATCGTGGGCACGGGGGGCGATCGCTCGGGCAGTTTTAATATCTCTTCGGCTAGCTCACTGATTGTGGCCGCTGCGGGCGTACCTGTACTCAAGCATGGCAATCGCTCGGTCACTTCTAAATCTGGAAGCGCAGATTTTCTCGCCGGGCTCGGGGTGACCCTCGAGGCGACCGATGCCCAGTTGTTGAAGGCGATGTCCGAGGCGGGCTTTTGTTATCTCTACGCCCCGGCTTTTCATCCGGCCTTTAAGGCTGTGCTCGGGGTGCGTAAGAAGATCGCTGAGAGCGGGACGAAGACCGTCTTTAATGTTCTCGGCCCCCTAATTAACCCCGCGCGTCCTGCCTATATGGTTGTTGGCGTTTATGATGAACGGTGGGTTGAACCTTTGGCGGCGACCTTAACTAAGCTCGGGGTTCGACGCGGCTTGGTCACCCATTCGCGGGCCGGCGGTGGTATGGATGAAATCACGACGACGGGTGAGGTGCGCGTGCGCGGTTGCGGTGAGCTCGCCTCGGTCGATGCCGTTTGGTTACCAGGCGATTTTGGCTTCACGGCCTGCACGGTGGCCGATTTGCGCGGAGGTTCGCCGGAAGAAAACATCGCGATGTTCAGCGACTTGCTGGTGGGCGCCGTCTCCGAGGGTTTAATGGACACGCTTTGTCTTAGTGCCGGTGCCGCGCTCTGGGTTGCGGGTAAATCGAAAGACCCCTCCGAGGGGGCGACCCTTGCTCGCTCAATTATCCTCAATGGCGCCTTGCGCGACGAGGCTCGCCGATTGCGCGAAGCCTATCGGGTGGCGTAATTAGTGGCCTAAAACGAGGGCGAGGGTGCGCTCGGTCGCTCCGCGGTTTCCTTGATGCCAGGCCGCGCCGTTCTGCCCGACCGCGGTGCGTCGGCGTCCATCGGAACAAAGTTGGGCGATGCGTACTTCCAGTTGCTCTGCGTTTTCGACGCGAAAGGCCGCCTGCGCTCGTTCGAGTCCTCGGCAGATGTCGCGGAAGTTCGTCATCTTCGGTCCGTAGACCATCGCCACGCCCGCGGCCGCGCACTCAATCGGGGTCTGGCCACCTTCGTGCGGAGGGAGGCTCTTTCCGCAGAAGGCGATATCTGCCGCCCGGGTGAGTCGCCGGAGCTCGCCCGTGGTGTCGGCCAGGTGGATAATGGTGTCGGCGGGGGCGCTCGTTCCTCCGGTGGAGCGCTGATGCCACGCTAGGTCGCTGGCGCTGGCTTCGGTGGCCACTTCGTTTCGGCGCTCGGAGTGGCGCGGGACGAGAAGTAAGCGTACGTCAAGTTGGGCTGCGCGGAGCCCGCGGACGATGCGGATGAGCTGGGTCTCTTCGCCCTTCCAAGTCGAGGAGCCGAGTATCACTAAGGTTTGCGGATTTTCACCGAAGCCGAGCTCGCGGCGGAGTTGAGCGCGCTCGGCGGCGGACATCGGAGCATCGCCCGCCACGTCGAACTTAAGATTACCCGTGAGTACTGGCGACGCGCCCAAAGTCTGGAAGCGACGATAGTCCTCTTCGCTTCCGGCTCCGATGGATTGGAAGTGGCTGAGCAGATAACTGGAAATGCGCGGGAAGCGCTGATGCCGCGCAAAAGATTTATCGGAGATGCGCCCGTTGATGAGTAAGGCTGGCACGCCGCGGGCACGGGCTTGGGCGAGGTGTTCGGGCCAGAGTTCACCTTCGACCAAAATGATCTGGTCGGGTTGAATCCGCCGCCAGGCTAGGGCGCTGCACGGCCAGAGGTCGGAGGGGAAGATGCCGATCCGGTCCGCCACGGTGAGGTAGCGTTCGAGGGCGAGCCGGTAGCCGGTGCTGGTCGTAGTCGTCAGGATGATCTCCGCCTTGCCGGACTGTTGCAGTGCCTTCAGAAATGGGCCGATGGCCTCGATTTCACCGACCGAGACGGCCTGAATCCAGACTCGGCGCTTCCCTGGGGTCTTCGGTGGTAATTTCGGGAAAACCCCCAATCTTTGGCTGAAACCAGTGCCGTAGCCACCCCTGCGTAGCATCCTCCAGACATAGTAAGGGAGGGCTGGGATAAGCAGCAGCGGGAAGAGAATCCGGTAGGCCCAGGACATCAGGATAGGGCGAAAGTGCCATCCCCGCTGGCCCTGTCAGTTCCAAAGCAGGGGCTTTGGGTCGATTTTCCCGCTTGCACCGAGCGGTTAGGGGTGTTTGAACCCACTTTCCACCGTTTGAAGCGACCGCCGATTGCTTCGGACATAAAACCAAAAAACTAGTCAATACACAGATCCAATGTCCCCTCCTTCGGCAGGAATCGGGATACGGAGCCAAATACCATGAACATCACAGTCAAAGATCTCCTCGATGCCGGCGTCCACTTCGGACACCAAACTCGTCGCTGGAACCCCCGCAGCCGTCCGTACATCTTCGATCACCGCAACGGTGTTTCGATTATCGACCTTGAGAAGACGCACGCGTGCCTCGTTGCCGCTGCCACCTTCATTGAGGATGCCTCCGCCAAGGGCAAGGAAGTGCTCTTCGTCGCCACGAAGCCGCAGGCCCAGGAAGTTGTCCGTCAGGCTGCAAAGTCGACTGGCATGCCCTTCGCCGTGAATCGCTGGCTCGGAGGTACGCTCACCAACTTCGCTACCATCAAGCGCTCGCTTGATAAGTATCGCACCTACCTCCGCATGGAGCAGGACGGTTCACTCGCCAAGATGCACAAGAAGGAAGCGGCTGCGGTGAAGCGCGAGATGTCCCGTATGCAGCGCAACTTCGAGGGCCTCCTCGAATACCGCGAACTGCCTGCTGCGATGATCGTCATCGACACCAAGTTGGAAGAAATTGCCGTCAATGAAGCCGTTCGCCTGGGTATTCCGGTGATTGGTCTCTGCGACTCTAATTCCGACCCGACCCTCCTTAAGTTCCCGGTCCCGGGCAATGATGACGCCGCGAAGTCGATTCGCCTCATCGTCGAAGTCCTGACTCAGGCCGTCCAGACGGGTCTCGCTCGCCGCAAGGCTGTGACCCAGGATCGCAAGACGGTCACCGTGGTTTCCCGTCAGGATTCCTCCGAGTCCATCCAGCCCGAAGTGAACATTTCCGATGACGCGATGAAGATTGCCAACGAAGTTCCTGAAGTCGTGGAAGGTGCCGCTCCTGCCAAGCGCCCCAGCCCTCGTAAGTCCAAGTAATCAAGCCATGTCCGCTATCACCGCTCAGACGGTCAACGATCTGCGCCAGCGAACCGGTGCGGGTTTGATGGACTGCAAGAAGGCCCTCACCGAGTCCAACGGCGACATGGAGAAGGCCGTTGAGATTCTCCGCATCAAAGGTGTCGCCACGCGCAACAAGAAAGCCGATCGCAAGGCCAGCGAGGGTATCCTCGCGGTCCAGGTCGCGGCGGATGGTCGTGCGGCCACACTCCTCGAGCTCAATTGCGAAACCGACTTCGTCGCCAAGAACGAGAACTTCATTGCTCTCGCTAAGGAACTCGTCGGTCAGGCCTCGGCCAATGGTGCCACGGGTCTCCTTGAGCAACCGTACCATGCCGATAAGTCGCGCAAGGTGAACGATTACCTCAACGATCAGGTCCTGAAGATCGGTGAGAACCTTAAGGTTTCTCGCGTGTTGAAGTTTGAAGCTACCGGCGTGGGCCGCGTTTCGGCTTATGTGCACACGGGTGCCAAGATTGCTGTCCTCCTTGAGCTGGGTCTCCAGACGCAGGGTGCGGCCGCGAATCCTGAAGTGGCTGAACTGGCTCGCCAGCTCGCCATGCAGGTCGTTGCGAACAATGCCCGTTTCGTCCGTCGCGAAGATGTCTCCGCTGATGTCGTCGCAAAAGAACGCGAAATCGCGTCCGAGTTCACCAAATCTGAGGCCGATAAGGCCATCGACGAAGCCAAGCGCATCGTTGAGGACTATAAGGGACAGCTCGTTGAGCAGAAGGCTGCGAATGACGCCGAAGCGATTGCCGAACTCGAGAAGCGTATCGTCGTTGGCGAGAAGCAGATCATCGCTGCCGAATCCCGCAAGAAGGGCCAGATTGCGAACATGGAAAAAATCGTCGCCGGCCGCGTCGACAAGTTCTTCGCGGATGCCTGTCTGCTTGAGCAGGCTTACTTCCGTGACCCTGAGCAGAAGATTCTCCAGCTCCTTGCCGCCGCTAAGGGTAAGGTCGGCGAAGAAGTCTCCATCGTTCGTTTTGCCCGCTTCCAGGTGGGTGAGACCGACGCCGAGTAAGCCTCAGTCCTGAAATGGCTTAACAGGGCCGGCTCCGCGAGGAAGCCGGCCCTTTGCTTTACATAGCCGCCCAGCGGGATAGTCTGTCTGGGTGCAGTTTCGTTCCGATATTTTTTGGAAATCCGCCCGCGGGTGTTGTCCGGATTGCGGCGCCCGTGTCCGCGGGGCTGATGATCGGACTAGTTTTTTTGCCCGCCTCTGGAATACCCCGGCCTCGTGCCCGGCTTGCGGCTTGGTGCTGCGACGTAAGGAAGGTTTCTTTCTCGGCGCGATTGTTTGGAATTACGGCCTTACGGCCTTCGGTGTGTTGCCGTTGATGCTGTTGGGCTATCGGTTCGAGTGGCTCGATCGCGACACGATGGTCCGTCTTGCCGTATTGGCGATTTTTCTCGTGCCGCCCCTTATTCATGCGTTGGCGTGGCGCCTATGGGTTGGCACCTATTACGCCTTCTTGCCGGACCAATTGCCATCCGGCGGACGGCGCCTTGACGATTGATCAGTTCCGGCGTCCGGCCATCCGGGTCACTAACTCGATCAGGAATTCGCTGTCACTTTGGCTCGCTCGCAGGTGGGTGATTGCTTCCGCCGTGAGCGTATCAATCCGTTGCCGGCCAGCGGCGAGGCCATGGAGGCTCGCGTAAGTCATTTTTCCATTCTGCACATCGGCGCCCACGGGCTTCCCGAGTTGGGTGGCATCCGCGGTCAGGTCGAGCTCGTCGTCCACCAGCTGGAAGGCGATACCAGCGGCCCGGCCGGCTTGGCGGAATCGTTCTACGTCGGTAGGGCTGGCTCCGCCGACGAGTGCGCCCATCGCGAAAGAAGCGCTAAGCATCGCGGCGGTCTTGCCGAGCAGAATATATTCGAGGCGATCAGTGCTGGGGCCGGCGGCCAGGCCACCCATGTCTTCGGTTTGTCCACCGACGAGCAGGGTGGAGCCCGCCGTGACGGCGAGTTCGCGCACGAGGTCGGTAGCGAGAGCGGGATTAGCCGCGTAGCCGGTGGCGATTAATTCAAAGGCCAGTGGTTGCAGCGCATCGCCGGCGAGTAGGGCCGTGGCTTCGTCAAAGGCTTTATGGCAGGATGGGCGTCCGCGGCGCAGGTCCGAATTATCCATGCACGGCAGGTCGTCATGAATCAGCGAGTAAGTGTGGATGCACTCGAGGGCGGTGGCCGCATGACGGGCATCGGCGCTGGGCGAGAAGGCTGCGGCGGAAGCGAGGCAGAGCACGGGTCGGAGTCTTTTGCCTCCAGCGTCCAGTGAATAGCGCATGGCCGCGTGTAGGCGGGCAGGACGCGCATTAGCAAGGGGGGTGAGGTCGCGAAGGGCGTTTTCGGCCTGCTGCACCAAGGCCTCGTGCCTGGACTGGAACAGCTTCGCATCCACGGCTTATTCCGGGTCGGCGCCCAGTTTGAAGAAGGTGGCCGTACGACCGACGGAGCCGATGACTTCGCTCTCGGTAAGCTTAGCCAGCTCCTGAGCCTGGGTATCCATCGCTTCCCGTTCCGCGGTAAAGCGTACTTTAACCAGATCGGCATTACGGAACGCCTCTTCGAGCAGGTTGGCGATGCCGGCGTTGATGCCCACCTTGCCGACGAATACCTTCGGGTCGAGCGTCTGGGCGAGGCTTCGCAGTTTGCCGCGTTCGGCGCCGGTGAGGCGGGGTTTGTCGTCAGAGCCAGATTCCATGCCCCCATTTCGCTTTTGCAGGGCAGGGGAGTCAACGGGCTAATCCGCTACCTGCCCCCCTTGTGGTTCTAGATGGTCTAGGCATAGTGGCGGTGATGAGTCATGGAGTGAACACGCAGCGGCCTAAGCTGATGCCAGTCGCCTCAGTCGTTCCAGAAGCAAAGCCACTCGACCCGGTGGTCGTTCACGTGCGTTGCGCCCCTCATTATTCTCACAGTCTGAGAATCTGGCCGAGTACCTTTCTCCTTGATCGCGATTCTGCACACACGAGCGCGCTGGTCGGGTTTGAGAACATCTCACCGTATCCCGAATGGATGCCGGTGCCACCGGGACGGGTGCATCAGTTTACCCTCTATTTTGCGCCAATGCCTAAATCCGTGAGGGTCTTCGATCTCTCGGAGATCATTCCCGAGCCGAGAGGGTGGCATTTTCCGGGTATTGGTCGGAATGATGCGGACGTCTATTGGCTCGATTTACCCAACTAGACCCCCTGGTCTACGGCTGACGGAAAACGGGCGAATACCTCGTCCTTTAGGGGGTAGTTCCTTCTTGCTAAGCCGGGGGTCAACTGTCATTTCCCTTGGTTATCTTCGTTAGGGAGAGGGGCGGAGCCCTTCTCACGCTGGTCGGTAGGCGAAAGCCTATTCCAGACGGATAGTCCGGCCAAACGGCGGGGCTTTCGGGAATCTCTCCCAAGTCGGCCATCAAAAACCAAAACTAACCACCACCATGTCAGTCAATAAGTCTGAAGTCATCAAGAAGCACCAGCAGGACGCTAAGGACACCGGCTCGCCCGAAGTCCAAGTCGCCCTGATTACCGCCCGCGTCACTCACCTGACCGAGCACCTGCGTACCCACCGCAAGGATTTCCACTCCCGTCGCGGCCTGATCATGCTGACGAATCGTCGTCGCAAGCTCCTCGCCTATCTGAAGTCGAGCGACTTGGACCGCTATAACGCGCTCCTCGCCAAACTCAATCTTCGCAAGTGAACGGCGCCTGCGGGCGCATCTGTTCACCACGCGTCCCAGCCTAGGCTGGGACGTCCGTTTTTCACCCACCCAAACAAACCCGTCGGGCAATTCCGCCTGACACAACGCACAACACGCAAAACATACCATGAAACAGAAACACTCAGTGACCATCGAAGAACTCGGTATCACGATCAACACCGGCTCCATCGCCCGCCTCGCCAACGGTGCCGTCACCATCAGCAAGGGAGAAACGACGCTCTTCGTCTCGGCTACCGCCGCCGAAGACCTACGCTCTCCTGACCAAGACTTCTTCCCCCTGACCGTCGACTACCGCGAGAAGTTTGCCGCCGCCGGACGCTTCCCGGGTGGTTACTTCCGTCGCGAAGGTAAGCCTTCTGATAAGGAAATCCTGACCTCGCGCCTTTGCGATCGTCCCCTCCGCCCGCTCTTCCCTGAAGGCTTCCTCAATGAAGTCCAGGTGATCGGCCTCCTCCTCTCGGCTGACCAAATCAACGACTCCGACGTGCTCATGGTGAACGGCGCTTCCGCCGCTCTCCTTTGCTCCGACATCCCGTGGAACGGTCCGATCGCTGGTATCCGCCTCGGTCGCGTCGCCGGCCAGTTCGTCGTCAACCCGACCCACGAACAGCAGTATGAGTCCGACTTGGACCTCATCTATGTCGGCAACGAAAGCGATATGATGATGATCGAAGGTTCGGCCGACCAGCTGCCTGAAGCCGATTTTATCGCCGCCCTCGAGTATGCTCAGAAGGCGATCCAGCCAATCATCGCCGCCCAGCGCAAGCTCGCCGCGATGTACTCCAAGACCAAGCGCGTCTTCCCGCTCGTCGTCTGCGAACCGAAGGCCCTCGCCATCTGCGAACGCGTCGCCGGCGAAGGCGAACAGCTCAAGAAGGCCATCTTCCTCGCTTCCAAGAAGGAACGTGGTGATGCCGTGAAGGCCGTGGTCGAAAAGGCCAAGGCTGCCTGTAAGGCTGAACTCGGCGACGTCTTCGACTCCCGCCAAATCAAGATGGCTTTCGAGAAGCTCCAGGAAAAGGTCTACCGCAACGCCATCATCCAGAGCGGCGAACGTGCCGACGGCCGCAAGCCGCTGGATCTCCGTGCGATCTCCTGTGAAGTCGACGTGCTTCCCCGCGTCCATGGTTCCTCGCTCTTCCAGCGCGGTGAAACCCAGGGTCTCGTCCTCGCGACCCTCGGTACCTCCAAGGATGCCCAGGAAGTCGACGCCATCACCGGCGGCCCGAGCAAGCGCTCGTTCCTCCTGCACTACAACTTCCCGCCCTTCTCGGTGGGTGAGACCGGCCGTTTCGGCATGACCTCCCGCCGCGAAACCGGCCACGGCAACCTCGCCGAGCGCTCGCTGCTCTCCGTTCTCCCGTCCGAGCAGGACTTCCCGTATTCCATCCGTCTCGTCTCCGAGATCATGGAATCCAACGGCTCCACCTCTATGGCTTCCGTCTGTGGCGGCACCCTCGCTCTCCTCGACGCCGGCGTGCCCATCAAGGCCCCGGTCGCTGGCATCTCCTGCGGTCTCGTGACCGAGGACGCCGCCGGTAAGATCGTGAAGCACCGCGTGCTCACCGACATCATCGGCGCCGAAGACCACTACGGCGACATGGACTTCAAAATCTGCGGCACCCGCGAAGGCATCACCGCCTTCCAGCTGGACCTTAAGATCCACGGTCTCCCGATGAGCATCGCCAAGGAAGCTATCGCCCAGAACAAGGTCTCCCGCGACGCGATCCTGGACATCATGGCCAAGACCATGCCGGCCACCCGCGCCGAGCTGAAGCCCTGCGCCCCTCGCACCCACCGTATCAAGATCCCGTCCGATAAGATCGGCGCACTCATCGGCCCTGGCGGCAAAAACATCAAGCGCATCACGGAGTACACCGGTTGCCAGCTCGACATCGATCAGGACGACTCTGGTTGGGTCACGATCTTCGCGACCGATGGCGAGTCCCTCGCCCGCGCAGTCAACGAGGTCAATCTCCTCTCGGCTCAGATTGAGATCAACAAGACGTACAAGGGTATCGTCCGTTCGGTGAAGGAATTCGGCGCTTTCGTCGAATGCCTCCCCGGCCAGGAAGGGCTCGTCCACGTCTCCGAACTCGCTGACTTCCGCGTTAACAGCGTCGAAGATATCGTGAAGCTCGGCGACGAAATCATCGTCAAGTGCGTTGGCATCGACGATAAGGGTCGTGTGCGTCTCTCGCGCCGCGCCGCCATCGCTGAGAAGGAAGGTCGCGAATACGCTCCTGCCCCTAAGCCGATGGATCGCCCTCGTGGCGACCGCCCAGACCGTCGCTAAGCCTCGGTTGAACGAACAGACAAGGCCTCGGCTCACCCCGGGGCCTTTTTTGTGCCCGCTGGCGGAGGCCTTACTTCGAGGGCTTGTCCGACGCCGTCACCCTTTCGAACCAGTCGCGCGCGGCGTTCGTCTGGGGGCAGTCGCGCAGGAGCCAGCGGTCGTTGTGAGGATGCTTTACGGATTCATTAGGAAACTTTCCGTAGAGCGCCTGCATGTCCACATCGGCGTAAGTCCAGCTGGGTGCGCTCAGCTGTGCGGCTAGGAGCGGCCGCACGGCGGCAGCACCGCTGCCTTGAGTGACGAGGAGGGGTCGGCCTTGTAATCGCTTCAGGCGAACCGCAGCCTCCTGCTGGTAGCGCGCTAGCGGCGAGCCCCAGTCGGTGCCTTTCCATTCGGTGGCCCCATCGAAGTGATCATGCGCCCAGAGGCCGCACCAGAGCTTTGCGACCTCGTCGTCGTGTAAGCCGAGGAACGAGACACCGATTGCACCGCGTGAGAAGCCGCAGAGGACGACCTTATTGGCGTCGCCGCCGAATTCATTGCAGATGCGCGGGATGTTCGTCTTGGCGTAACTTACGGTCGCATCGATATCGCCCCACCAGGTGATCTCGTTCTGATGATGATCCTTGGCGACATAGGGCAGGATGACCCAGATCGCTTTCCCGCGTGTTAGGCCGTAACCGAGGGCCGCCCCTTCGGCTTGGCCCGTCGAGCCGGAGCCTGGGTAATAGTTGCCCGTGTATTCGGCAATAACCGGCCAGAGCTTGCCTCGGGCCTTCCAGTCGGGCGTCCAGTCGTCCGGTAGGGCGATGAGGTGATGGACCTTGGTGCCGACGTATTCCGCGGTGATCACGGTGGCACGCTTGCCAGGTTGCGGGGCTCCTTCCGTGAGGGGAGGGACGATTAAATCAGCCGCAGTGAGTTTCGACGCCAAGACGAGAGCGAGCAGGGCGTAGCGCATGGGCTTAGGGTAGGCGGGCGTCGACGACCTGGGAGCGGCTCCAGAGGTCATGCCAGGCGCGCTTATCGCGACGGAAAAGCGGGACGTGGAAATTGATGATGCCCAGAATCATGAAAAGTGGATTCGGTAAGGCGAAGAAAGCGGCCTTCCAAGCGGAGCGAAGTAGGGCGGAGAGGAAACTGGGTGGCTCCGCCATGGGGAGTTGGATGGTCCGGAGGCTGAAGATGAGTTTACCAATGGTACGTCCTTTCATGAGCCATTCCTGCATCGTCAGGGCGCCGAGCATTGTCATGAACGTCATCGTGCCTTGAAAGGTGATCCAGATTTCCGCGGCATCTAAATCTTCCTTCTTGGGGTGAAGTGCCGCATCAACGATTCCCTGCAATTCTCTTTGGCTGCCGGTCTGCAGGGCGTGCATATACTGATTCGTCAGGCGCTGGGTCCAAGCTTCGGTTTGCTTGCGGGCGGCGAGTTCCTCGGGGCTGGCAAGTAATGCCGCCAAGGCCCAGCCGAGAAACATCAACGGAATGATATCAGCCAGACAGGCGAAGGTGCGCCACCAGTAGCCCGCCGCGGGCGGCGGAATGGGGGGAGGATTAGCCACGGGCTTGGGCGCGCTCGCAGGCGTCGAGCGTGTTCTTCATCAGCATCGCCACAGTCATCGGGCCCACGCCGCCGGGGACGGGCGTGATGGCTTCGCACTTCGGCGAGACAGCGTCGAAGTCGACATCGCCGACGATGCGGTAGCCAGTCTTCTTGGTTGCATCGGGGATGCGGTTGATGCCGACGTCGATGATCACGGCACCGGGTTTGACCATGTCAGCAGTGATGAACCGGGGCTTGCCAATTGCGGCGACAATGATGTCGGCCTGGCGGACGATGCCCGGCAGGTCCTTCGTCCGCGAGTGGGCGATGGTGACAGTGCAGTCGCAACCTTTAGCGAGGAGTAGGGCGGCGGCGGGTTTGCCGACGATGAGCGAGCGGCCGACGACAACGGCGTGCTTGCCGGCGGTTTCGATGCCCGAGCGGCGAAGGAGCTCAATGACCCCGGCAGGCGTGCAGGCAGCAAAAGCTCCAGGCAGTTCTTGGACGAGGCGACCGATACTCTGCGTGCCGAAGCCGTCGACATCTTTGTCCGGCGAGACCCGGTTGAAGACTTCGGTTTCCGGCAGGTGCTTAGGGAGGGGGGCCTGAATGAGGATGCCATGGACCGAGGCGTCGGCATTTAAGGCGTCGAGGTGGTCGAAGAGCTCCTCCTTGGTGACAGTTTCGGGAAAAAGCTGGAGAGAGGCTTTCATGCCGACCTCGGCGGCGGTCTTCTGCTTCTTGGTTACATAGGAGACCGATGCCGGATCGTCACCCACGCGGATAAAGGCGACGTGGGGGATAGTCGGGGCGAGTTTGGCGACCCGTTCCTTGACTTCTGCGAGGACCAGCTGGGCGATGGCGTTTCCGTCAATAAGGCGCATGTCCCATCAGTAGGACAAGGTGGCCGTGGAGGGCGAGAAAAGTCCGTCCCCCTCTGTCCGATTGATTGTCTCGCCCTGCATGGGTAAATGCCTCAATGCGTAGGGCGTGCCAGCCGAAGGACCCATGCGTATTCATAAGTTCCTCGCTCAGGCGGGGGTCTGCTCCCGGCGTGAGGCCGAACGCCTCGTCGCCTCGGGGTCCGTGATGATTAACGGGAAGCTGGCCGTGACCGGGCAACCCGTCGACCCGGCCGTGGACACGGTCATCTGCCAGGGGCAGCACGTGAAGCCGCTCGGGCGTACCGTGGTCCTGATGATGAACAAGCCTCGCGGCTATCTTTGCACCAACGATGACTCTCACGGTGGTCAGACGGTTTTTGACATGGTACCGCCGGAATACGGTGCCTTGCGTCTGTTCTGCGTGGGTCGACTCGATAAGGATTCGGAAGGCCTCCTCATCCTGACCAACGATGGCGAGTTGGCGAACAAAGTGATGCACCCCTCTGGTGGCGTCATTAAACGCTACGAAATTATTCTTAACCGGGATTACGACCCCACCTTGACCCCTCGGTTGCTGAAAGGGGCCGTGGAGGAGGGTGAGCACCTCCGCTTCAAGAAGGTCATTCGGCATCCCGATAACGCTGCGCACTTGGAGATCCATCTCGACCAGGGGCGTAAGCGCGAAATTCGCCGACTCTTTGAGATCTTTGGTTTCCATGTAAAGGTGCTGCGTCGCTTCCAGGTCGGCGGCTTGGTGTTGCGCAAGATGCCTCTGGGTGATTGCCGTCCGCTTTCCCGTAAGGAAATTGACTCGATTTTCGAGAATTAGGCCTGCCCGGAGGCGTTATCCTGCTTGCTCTGAGGGGGAAGGCTTTTTAATTTTTCCTTACCCCCTTATGAACGTGAACGCACTGCGCCTTCTCCTTCTCCTCGCCTGCACCCTCTGCCTGCAGGCGTCGCCTGAGGGGACTATGAAGTTGGTCTGGGAGGATAACTTCGAGGGCAAGGAGCTCGATCCTAAGAAGTGGAACACTAACGGAGTCGTCAAAGTGGTGGATGGTCAGCTTTCACTGGAAGCTACGCCTGGGGACAAGCCGATGTTCTGGCGCGGATCGGGCGTTAACACGAACGGTAAGTTCAAAACGGGCGGCTTCGGCTACGTCGAGGCCTCGATTCAATTTACTAAGAGCCGTGATCATAGTGGCGGATTTTCTATCGGTAATGAAGACATGGGCAAGCCGGCGGCGCGGATGAATTTTGGCGGTGGTGGTGATGGCGCCGGTCTCGGCCTTTATATCGTCAACGATGAGCGCGGCCGCTCGCTTAGTCCGAACGAAAATCCCGTCCCCAAGGACTCTTACAGCAAGAAGTTTCATAAGTTTGGCTTCGCCTGGACGGCTACCGATTACCGCTGGTACGTGGATGGCCGCTTGGTGCAGAAGATGGTCCAGCCACCGACGACTAAGCCGATGGCTATCAGTTTCGGCCATTCGGTTGGCGGGGAGGCTGGTTTCACCAAGAATTTCCCCGACCCCACGAAAGGCCCAGAGCCCATGCGGGTCGATTGGGTCAAGGTCTACCAATAGGGTAGGGCTTGCCTGTCTTCGGTCTCATATTAACCTTTTAATTACCCTGTCATGCGCTTCGCCCTTTTACTTGTTCTCACTACCGCCGCGCTTTCCGCCGCGCCGAGCATGGGCTTGAAACCGATTTGGGAGGACAACTTTGACGGCAAGGAGCTCGACCCTAAGAAGTGGAATTCCTCCGGGGCTGTGAAACTGGTGGACGGAAAACTTTCACTGGAGATTACTTCGGCCGTCGGCGGTAAGCCTGGCTTCTGGGCTGGGTCAGCGGTCAATACCAACGGGAAATTTGATTCCATGCAGGGTTATTTTGAAGCCTCTATTCGGATGCTTCAATCCAAGGGGCGCTGGGCTGATTTCTCCGTCCGCAACGCTGATATGGGTAAGATCCCTGCGGCGGCCATGAGTTTCACGACTAGCGGTAACGACAAGATTGACACCACGTTATGGTTCGCCGACGAGACGGGGAGTCACAATATGACGCCGAAGACCAGTCCGGTCGCCATGGTCAATGGTGCGTCCTACAAGAAGTTCCACACCTACGGGCTGCAGTGGACGACCAAGTCGTATATCTTCTTTGTCGATGGTCGTAAGGTCCAAAGCATGGATCGCCCCAGCCCCAAGGAGCCCATGCATATTGCTTTCGGTCATAATCTTCCCGAAGGCGGCCTGCTGAAAGACTTCATGAATCCCGCGATGGGTCCGGAGCCATTGCAGGTCGACTGGGTCAAGGCCTACAAAATTCCATGAAATACCTCGCGCTCCTGTTCTGTGCATCGTTGCTGGCCGTCGATCCGTCGAACGGTAAGAAGCTCGTCTTCTCCGACGATTTCAATGCCGACGCCATCGATGAGACGAAATGGAATGTGCGCGGCAATCGTGAGGTGATGACGTTGATCAAGGGCGGCAAGGACAAGGTGCTTCGCCTGGGTTTGAAGCAGAGTGCCGACATGCTGCAATGGAACGCTATCGATACGGTCGGTAAGTTTGAGCAGGCTTACGGCTATTTCGAGGTTTCGATGCGCACGAACGCCTACAAGGGACATACGGGTGGATTCCGAATCTCATCCACGGATGAGAAGGCTACTCCCAACGCGATTTTCCTCTGGGAATGCGTCGGCGATGACAAGGCCTGGCCTTGGGCCCGCCAGACGAATGATAACGGTCAGCATGAATACCGTCCCGAAGGCACGGGTAAACAGTTTCTTAAGGCCGGCGAGGCTTCCAAGAAGTTCAACACCTATGGTATTCTTTGGACCGAGAAAGCCCTCATCTGGTACGTGAACGGAAAGCAGTCTTTCAAGTTTGATAAATCAGAGGTCAAGAAGCCGATGATTCTGCGCCTCTCGCATGGTATCGGTGAATGGGAGCGCCCCAGTCTTAACCTCAAGCAACTCCCCGACGATATTGATATCGATTGGGTCAAGGTCTGGAAGTAATTCGCATGCGCAGCCTGTTCCTCCTGCTCCTGGGTTCCGCGGGGCTCCTCGCGGTCGATCCGACCTCTGGGAAGAAGTTGGTTTTCTCCGACGATTTTACGACCGACAAGATCGATGACACGAAGTGGAATCTATCTGGCAAGCCGGAGGCCTTCTCCATCGTCAAGGGTGGCAAGGAGAAGGACGGCAAAGTGCTCCGCATCACGCTGATTCAAGGGGCGGATATGCTCCAGTATAACGGTATCAATTCACGCGGTAAGTTCGAACAGATGTACGGCTATTTCGAGGCCTCCATCCGCATGCCGGCTTACAAGGGCCATACCGCTTATTTTAAGGCAGGCGCCATTGACGAGAAATTATCCCCGATGACTTACCTCAGTTTCGAGGGCTTGGGGGCCGACACCATTATGCCATGGGCGAAGGTCGTTAACGATGCCGGCACTCATGATTACCGGCCAGAGGGCAAGATGACTCAATTTCTCAAACCGACCGAGGCGACGAAGAAGTTCAATACCTACGGGGTGCTCTGGACCGAGAAAAGTTACGTTTGGTTCATCAATGGCAAGCAGGTCCATAAGTTGGATCGGGCAGAGTTTAAGAAGCCGATGATAATTTCAGTTTATCATCGGGTCGCTGAATTCGAGCGCCCGAGCCTCAATCTGAAACAGTTGCCCGATGACGTGGATATCGACTGGGTTAAGGCCTGGAAGTAGGCCGGTCCGAAAAGAGGTTTGCATCAGCACCTAGGTAGGCATCCTGCGATGGATTCCGCCATGCCCGCGCCTTTTGATAAGAATAACCCTTTCCCGGCCCGCTTGGTCGACCGCCGCCGCCTAAGTTCGCCTGCCAGCCAGAAGGATACGCAGCATTTCTCGGTATCCCTCGAGGGCAGTGGGTTGTCCTACAAGTGCGGCGACAGCCTCGGCGTTTTCGCAACCAATAACCCTGCTTCCGTAGTCGCCTTGCTTAAAGCCGCCGGCTTCACGGGCGACGAGCAGGTGACCATCCCTAAGGATGTCTCTCCGGTCGCACTGCGCCAGGCCCTGTCGACCCGCCTTGCCCTCAACGGACCTACCTATAAGTTCGCCCAGCTCCTTCATGATCGCGCGACGGACGCTGCCGACAAGGCCCGCCTCGCCGCCGCGATCGGGGAAGTCGATTCGGAGAAGAAGAAGGCTTGGATGGAACAGCGCGAATTCCTTGATCTTTTCCTGGAGCATCCGTCGGCCCGGCCCGCCGCCCAAGAAGTCATCGAGCTCATGCGCAAGCTAATGCCTCGTCTGTATTCGATTTCTTCTGCTCCCTCGAAATACCCGCAGGAAATTCACCTCACCGTCGCGGTCGTCCGTTATGAGACCAATGGTCGCCAGCGCGAAGGTGTTTGCTCAAGCTACCTCGCTGACCGAGCTCGCATGCATGAGGCCGACCTGCCGATCTTCGTCGCGGATTCGCACTTCGGCCTGCCGGCCGACGATAATATCCCCGTCATCATGGTTGGCCCGGGGACCGGCGTCGCGCCGTTCCGTAGTTTCGTGATGGACCGTGCCACCCGCGGCGCCAAAGGGCCGAACTGGCTCTTCTTCGGCGACCAGCGCAAGGACCATGACTTCCTCTATGCCGACGAATGGGCGGAGTATCAGAAGTCCGGCGTGCTCACGCGCCTCGACACTGCTTTCTCTCGGGATCAGGCCGCCAAGGTCTACGTGCAGGATCGCATGCGCGAGAATGCCGCCGAGCTTTGGAAGTGGATTCAGTCGGGCGCCTATTTCTACGTTTGTGGCGATGCCAAGCGTATGGCCAAGGACGTCGACGCTGCACTGCACGCTATCGTGGCCGAGCAGGGCGGCCTGACACCCGAGGCCGCCGCGGAATGGGTGAAGCAGTTCAAGAAGGACGGCCGCTACCAGCGCGACGTCTACTGACCTTAGCGTGAAGGGCAGGGGGCCTTCGCAAGGGTATTAGCCACTTGCCAGCAAGGAGGTTTGCTTGCACATAAAAGACCGATGCATCTCACGCACCATCCTCGCGTCGCCCTTGTCACCGGAGCCGGTCGCGGCATCGGTAAAGCCATCGCGGAACGCCTCGCTTCCCACGGGCACACTGTCCTCTGCGTGTCGAAGTCCGATACCTGCGTCCAGGTAGCCAACGATATCGTCGCCAAGGGGCAGAAAGCGAAGGCCTTCCAGGTTGATGTCTCTGACGCCGCCGCGGTCGCCAAGGCCTGCGAACAAATCAATGCCGAGTTTGGAGCCGTGGAGATTCTCGTTAATAACGCGGGCATTACCCGCGACAAACTGGTCATGGCGATGTCGGACCAGGATTGGAACGACGTGATTTCGACCAATCTCTCCTCCGCCTTTTATTGGACCAAGGGTCTGGTGCGCCCGATGACCAAGAAGCGCTGGGGTCGTATCATCAGCATCTCCTCCGTCACTGGCGTGCAGGGTAATGCCGGTCAGGCCAATTACGCAGCCGCTAAAGCCGGCCTGCACGGACTGACCATGACGCTCGCCCGCGAACTTTCGGGTCGTTCGATTACCGCTAATGCCGTCGCCCCTGGTTTTATTACTACCGACATGACCGGTGAGCTTTCTGAAGAGGTGAAGCAAAAGATTCTAGCCGTCATCCCGCTGGGCCGTTTCGGCTCCGTGAATGATATCGCGGCCATGGTGGACTACCTTGCCTCCGAAGAGGGTGGCTACATCACCGGACAGGTTCTTTCTGTGGATGGCGGTATGGCGATTTGATGGCTTTGGGCGTTGGCTTGCCCTGCGCGCTTGGTGATGGGGTGCATCGGTTTTATCGATGCACGCTCGACTTGGCTTTCTGGTAGGATGTGCACTTAGCCTTGAGGGCCATTACAGGCTTAGATTCAGCGGTTTTTCTAAACTTGACGATACCCTCCCTATCTGACACCCAGATAACAACTTAAACCCCCTTTATTATGCCCGAAAACATCGAACAACGCGTCAAGGACATCATCGTCAAGCAGCTCTCAGTCACCCCCGAACAGCTGACCGATGCTGCCAGCTTCCAGGGCGACCTGAAGGCTGACTCTCTCGACCTCGTTGAGATCATCATGGCTTTTGAAGACGAATTCGGAATCACGATTCCCGAAGATAAAGCGGCCGGAATTAAGACCCTCGGTGATGCGATTGCGCACATCAAGGCCAGCGCCACCAAGTAATCGTCCCGGGCTGAATTTTCAGGCCCGCCCCCTTGAGCTCAGATCGCAAATCTCGCCGAGTAGTCGTCACGGGCATCGGCTCAGTGACGTCACTCGGTCATGACAATGCTACCTTTTGGGACGCCTTGATTAAAGGGCGTTCGGGTATCTCGCGGGTGACACGTTTCGATCCGACGGATTTCCCGTCAAAGGTTGGCGCCGAAATCCGCGATTTCGACCCGGCCAAGTACATGGACGCCAAAGAGGCGAAACGTAACGACCGCTACACGCAGTACGCTGTCGCCGCTTCCCGTCTGGCCATTCAGGACGCCTCCGTTGACGTTACCAAAATTGATTCAGACCGCTTTGGCGTGATTATCGGTTCCGGTATTGGCGGGATGGAGACCATCGAAAATCAGGCCCGCATCCTGGTCGAACGTGGACCTTCTCGCGTATCTCCGTTCACGATTCCCTCGCTCATCGCCAACATCGCCTCCGGTGTCGTGGCCATCGAGTTCCAGGCGAAGTCCGTCAACTTTGGCGTCGTCTCGGCCTGCGCCTCCGGTTCCCACGCCCTCGGCGAAGCGCTCCGTCACATCCGTGACGGCCACGCCGACATCATGCTTTCCGGTGGCTCCGAGGCCGCGATCACCCGCCTAGGCTACGCTGGCTTCTGTAATATGAAGGCGATGTCGACCGACTTTAACGATACGCCCGAGAAGGCTTCTCGCCCGTTCGATAAGTTGCGCGACGGTTTCATTATGGGCGAAGGTTCGGGCGTCCTCGTTATCGAATCCCTCGAGCATGCCCAAGCCCGTGGTGCCCGCATCTATTGCGAACTCGCTGGCTACGGCGCCACCTGCGATGCCTACCACATCACCGGCCAAGATCAGGAAGGCAAAGGCCTCGCCCTCTGTCTTAATCGTGCACTCGCTGAAGCCGGTATCGAGAAATCCGAGGTCGACTACATCAACGCCCACGGCACCTCGACGCCGATCAACGATCGCTGCGAGACCCTCGCCATCAAGCGCTGCTTCGGAGAGCTCGCCCCCAAGATCTCCATTTCATCGACAAAGTCTATGACGGGTCACCTGCTCGGTGCCGCCGGCGGAATCGAAGCCGCCGCCTGTGTGATGGCCATCCACACTGGGATGATTCCTCCGACGATTAATTACGAAAACCCGGATCCGGATTGCGACCTCGACTACACGCCGAACGTCGCGAAGGCCCGTAAGGTGGACGTGGCGATCTCGAACAACCTCGGCTTTGGCGGACATAACGCCTCGCTGATTTTCAAGCGACTCTGAGGCTTTTACGGCCTGCGGATGCAACCTTTTGCCTCGCGATGGGGTATAAGGTAAATAGAACTATGCCTATCCCCATGGTCACCCGTTTCCTCGTCCTAGGCCTAGGCTCATTGCTTAGCGTCGCGGCTTTAGCCCAGGTGGCGGCCCCCGCTCCGGTGCCCACCCCCTCGGTCACGGTACGCGTCGCGGTCACCCAACTTGATCCCAAGACTGGCAGGATGGATATACTCAGCGTTCCCATGGTCACGGTCCTTTCTGGCTCGGAGGCGCGGGTTGCGGTCGGCGGTAAGCCCGATCCTAAGGGTGGCAAAGTTGAAAATGCGTTGGAAGCCACGGTGAGTCCAACGGCTCAACCTGATGGCACGATGAGCATTGGGGTGCGCGTCCTGATCAACAAGCCGGCGGACCCCGAGGCCGCCAAGGCCGAGAAGCAGCAGCAGCGCCGCGAAGCTAAAAACCACGACGGTAGTCTTGTCTTCTATTCGGTACTTTCTCGGGATGGTCTTTACTCCGTCCAAGATGGTCGGGGCAATCGTCGCTGGTTCAAACTCGGCGCACTCGTCGATGGTTGGAAACTTGAGTCTTATGACGAAGAAAAGCAGATGCTCATCGTCGGGCAGGGCGCGACCCATCAAGAGCTTCGCCTTTACAAGTCCAGTATCGAAGCATCGGCGAATGAGATTAGCACCACGGTGATCCTGCGCTCTGGTGAGACGGTCCGCGTGCCCGGCATCGGTGGTACGGAACTTTCTGTTTCTGCGGTACTCGTACCCGGCGCCGTGGCTCCTCCGCGATGAATACCCTGCTGCGCAATGGTGCTTTGCTGGTTGTCGCCGTAGCGAGCTTCGCCGCGGAGGATGCCGTGCCGACGCACCTGAAGGTCAAGGCGTCGTTCACCCGACTCGATAAGGACGGTAAGCCGGAAGTCTATGCCGAGCCCTCGGTGATCACCGTCGATGGCAAGCAGACGACCATCCGTGTTGGTTCGGCCGAGGAAGGCGTGGTCTTTACGGTCACCCCTAAGGTCAATAAAGACGGTACGCTGACGCTCGAATCGGCGACGGAATCGCGTGAAACTGCTCCGGCACCTGCCACCGCTCCGGCGACCACGGATACGCCCCAGCAGACACGCCCGAAGAGTAACCTGCCTTTCTTCCATGGGGTGCTGACGAAGGATAAGCTTTTCTCGATCGAAGACGCCGCCGGTAAGCGCCAGTGGGTGCCGCTGGGTCGCCGGATTGATGGCTGGACGCTTCGTTCCTACGACGAGAAGCGCGAGGCCCTGACGCTCTCTCGCCTTGGTCAGTCCGTGGAACTGGTGCTGCATAAAGGCGTCATCCTCGAGTCCCCGGTCGCGGTCTCTCGCGTCAATGCGACTGTTGCCGTCAAGCCCGGCGAGAAGACGTTAATCGGCGGTTCGAACGGACGGACAATCACGCTCGAGGCCGAAATCCTCGACGTGACGAAGTAACGGCTTAGGCCACGTCCAAGTGGCCAACTTTGACGAGGATGGTCGCTCCCTCCGGGCCGGTGAACGGACGGTGGTTGCTCAGGTGCGGGCTGCGAATCCAGGTGCCGGCGGGATAGCTGCCGTACTCGTCGCGGAAGACGCCTTCAAGGACGAGGATCTCCTCGCCGCCTACATGGGTATGCGGGTTGAAACGGGTCTCGGGTGCCCAGCGCACCAAGGCGGTGTGCTTCGTCAGGCCTTGGTGCAGGGAGGTCACCTTAAGTCCCGGCACCATGCCTTGACGCCAGTCGAGGGAATCGCCGCGCAGTGCGTAAGAGTCTGCTTCCGGCTCCACCGGGGTGCGTTCATTGAGGTAGACCATGCTGGCCTCGGTCGATGTGAACGTGGCGGATACGCCGGGCGCCAGGCGCGCGTAAGAAGCTGGGCCGAGGGCTTCGCCGTTCAGGCTCAGCAGTCCACGCACGACGAGCACTTCGAGCAACTTGCCGCCGTCATGAGTCATCGATTCGCCGGCTTTAAGCGATCGGAGGGTAATCCTGCTCTCGGCCGGCGCGGCGCGCTGTTCCAGCGGACGTGCCCCCGCTTGTCCTGCGTACAGGTCGGATGCGTCTACGACGATGCGGAGGGAATGGTCAGAGTGGAGAGTCATGTGAAATGGAAGGATGGTTTTAGTCGGCCAGCGCTTTACGCCATTCGGTGATCTCGCTGGCGAGTCCGTGGGTCCGTAAGCCGTCTTCGATCTCCACGTGCGTGGGCTCAGTGACGATGTGCTTGGGGTCGCCGTCAAGGTCTGGGCGCGCGACGCGTGAGACAGACCAGGCGGCCCAGGCTCGCCACTTCTTGAGTTCGGCCCGTTCGCCGCGCACGCGATCGGCGAGGTGCTGATAATGGACGCGTGCGTTACCAGCGAAATTCTCGGTCGGCTGCTTTATCATCCAGCCGATGGCCCGATAGGGCATCGGGTATTCGCTCAGGACCTCGACGTCGTGGGGGACATCGCAATAAAGGGCGCGATCCACCGCGAGCAGTGCGCGGGCGGGCAGGTCGTCTAGCCAGAGCTGCTGGCCGTATTCGAGGCAGAGGCGGTAAAGCTCCGGCCCTTGGTCATCTCGCAAGGCGTTGAGGTCGCGCCACGAGAGCGGGCGACCACAGGAAGGCAGGAAGGGGCAGGGCGAAGGCACGCGACTCAGGGCTTGGCGTACGGATTGGTCTTCTTCTCGTAACCGACTGAGGTTTTGCCGCCATGCCCAGGTAGCAGCACAACGTCATCAGGCAGGCTGTAGATGCGATTGCGAATCGAGAGCAGGAGTTGATGCCAGTTGCCGTTCGGGAGGTCAGTCCGCCCCACGGAGCCCTTAAAGATGGCGTCTCCAGTGAAAGCGACCTTCTGGGCGGCGGCGTAGAAAAGGATACTTCCGGGGCAATGGCCGGGGACGTGACGAATCTCAAAGGTGAAGCCGCAGGCCTCGACGGTATCGCCTTCATCGACCCAGCGATCGACCTTTGCCGAGCGGAAGTCTTCGTCGGAAAGCATCGGGAGCATTGATTGATAGCGGCTACGATAGGCTTCGATATTTTCGATGAGTTGTTGGTCGTCCTGGTGGGCGATCAGTTGGGCGCCCGCGGCGGCGAAGTGGTGGGCGTCGCACATGTGATCCCAATGGCCGTGGGTGATCAGCAGGTGCGTGAGACGCAGTCCCTGTTTCTTGATTTCCGCCAGTAGGAGGGGGCCGGAATCCTTGGGTGCATCGACTACGCAGCAATCTTTGCCGTCTGCCGAGACGATGAGGTAGGCGTTGGTGTCGAAGGGCCCAAGCGAGGCGGCGGTAATCTTCATCGGGTTAGGCTTTGAGGCCGAGGGCTTTCTGGACGGCGTGCTCAAGTTGGGCGGGTGGGCGGACGGCTTTGAAATCGCGCGTGACAAAGGCGTGGACGGTGAAGCCCTCGACAAGTAGTTCGCCGTCGCGCTCGACGACGTAATCCAAACGGAGTCGGGCGGTGGGTTTTTCTGCAAGGGTCACCGTGATGCGCACACAGTCGTCGAAGTGGGAAGGGCGGTGGTATTTAAGGCCTGCCTCTAGTACGGGGAGTAGGAAGCCCGACTTTTCGAGTTCGCGGTAAGGCGTACCGAGTTGATCAAGCAGGGCTACCCGAGCCATTTCAAACCAAGGGAGATAGTTCCCGTGGTAGGTCACGCCCATGGCGTCGGTTTCGGCAAAGCGAACCCGGGTTTCGACGGTAGCCTGAATCATGCGTCAGTTTTGGCCGACCTTGGCTCTTTTCCAATGTCAAACGGTGTTTCTAAGGCTTGTCCTTGCTCCCGCGGGGTTCCTTCGCTGAAGTCAGTCCATGGGCCAGCGCGAACGCTTTGTCATTTTCATCGGGGGGGCTATCCTCGGTGTCATGATCCTGTTGGGTGGCAAGTCCTGCGGGAATGAGAAGAAGCAGCAGCTTCGCGGGGTGCGCAACTCCCTCAGCATGGCCCCGATGATGTACGACTTTGCGGTCATGAAGAAGGGCTTTTACGGCCAGTACGTCCTCTTTGAACGGGTGGAGGCAGGCACGGCGGGCGCTCATGTGCGTACGGTCGTGACGGGCGGTACCCGTCGCTATTCCCCGGAGGGTCGCGAACTTCCGGAAGAGCATATTTATATTAAGGAAACCTACCCGACGGGCGTGGCCTTGGCCGAGATCGGCCCGGTGGCTGCCTATGAATTTGCCTACGCCGATCGCATTGCGGTAAAACTCAAGCCGGGTCATCAGCCTGCGGAGGTCAGTCTCCAAGCGGGGGACGTGGCCGCTGCCTGGGCTGGTCATGATGAATTCCTGATTCGTCTCGATGCCTGGCGAAAACTCCCTGGTGGTGCCCCGTGGGCCAAACTGGAGGAGCTCGTCCGGGAATTAAACGGTCACCCCGCCGTGGCTTCAGCTCATCTCGTGCGGATTGACTGGGTGGCCGAGGCGGATCTCATTCGCGCCAATTCCCCCAAATGAGTTCCACCCTCCAGCGTGAAGGCGGCAAGACCGTCGCTTTTAGTCTCGGCGTGAACGTGCTGATGGCTGGGGCTAAGCTCAGTGTTGGTTTGGGTGCCTCATCCCAGGCGCTGGTGGCCGATGGCATTCATTCCCTGGTGGATATCGCCGGCGACATCGCTGCGATTATCGGTCTCAAGTTTGCCCATCTGCCCAAGGATGATGACCACCCCTATGGGCATCATCGTTTCTCTACGCTCACGACGATGCTGATCTCAGCGTTGGTGCTCGTCTTCTGCGTCGGGCTCGCCTGGCAGTCGTTGTCAGCGCTCGTGAGTGGTCAGGCTACGGCCACACCGGGTATCGCCGCCGCTTGGGTCGCCGGCGCCGCCTTGATTATCAAGGAAGGCTTTTATCAATATGCCCGCCGTCAGGCCGAACGGCTCGGCTCTCGTCTGCTGATGGCTAATGCCACCGACCATCGGGCGGATGCCGTTGCTTCACTGCTAGCACTTGTCGCGGTGGTCATCGCGCATCTCCACCCGGAATGGAGCGCCTTGGATAAGGTCGTGGGCCTGGTGCTGGCTGGCTGGCTCGGTTCCGAGGGCATTAAGCTTTTCAAGGGGGCCTGCGAAGACTTGCTGGATACGGCGCCAGAAGAACACGTCCTCAAGGATCTCAGCGAACATATCTTGGCCGTTCCCGGTGCGAAGGGCTTTCATGCCTTCCGGGCGCGACGCCTGGGAGATCGTTTCGAGGTCGATTTTCACCTGCAAGTGACGGAGACCGCCACGGTGGCCCAAGGACACGCCATTGCCGGCCAGGTGAAGGCGGACATTCTTCGTCTACATCCCGAGGTCATTTCCGTGCTCGTGCATGTGGAGCCGGACGCGCCCGAACATCGTAAGCAGGACGGGCACCACGGTCGCAACGACTGAAGGCAGGTTGCCATCGGCGGGAGAGTGGGTTGGATGGAGTTATGAGCTTACCCCGTCTCTTCGTGCCGTTGCTCGCGACGATCGTCTCCTTGGTCGCCGCCCAGCCCCCGAATGTCGTCTTTATTTTCGCCGACGACCAGCGAGCTGACACGATTGCGGCGCTCGGTAATCCCGTCATCAAGACCCCGAATCTGGATCGCTTGGTGAGGCGTGGCGTCTCGTTTAACCGTGCCTACATGCAAGGAGGGAATCAAGGGGCCACCTGCGTACCTTCGCGTGCCATGTTGCTTTCGGGCATGATGCTTACCCATATTGATGAGAAGCTGATGAAGCATGCAACCTGGCCGCATGCTTTCGGTGCGGCCGGCTACAGTACCTTTGCGAGTGGCAAGTGGCATAATGGTCCGCCTTCGATTGCGAAATCATTCCAGCAGGCCCGCGCGCTCTTCGTGGGTGGCATGGCCAATCCGATGAAGGCGCCCACCAGTAATATGCTGCCGACCGGTAAGCTGACCCCGAGCGTCATCTCACCCAAGCACCTCTGCGAAGAGGCCACCGATGAGACGTTGGCGTTCCTGAAGTCGCAGGACGGCAAGACACCATTCTTCTCGTATCTCGCTTTTGATGGGCCGCATGACCCGCACATCGTGCCGGACGGCTTCCCGGTTAAGTATCCGACCGCCTCAATCCCGCTCCCGCCGAATTTCCTGCCGCAACACCCGTTCGACAATGGCGAGATGGTGGTCCGCGATGAGCAACTCCTGAAGTGGCCCCGCTCCGAGGTGGCCGTGAGGGAGATGCTTTCCGAGTACTACCGCTACATCAGTTTCCTTGATCAGCAGGTTGGACGTATCCTTGACGCCGTGGATGCTTCACCATTCGCCGCTAATACCATCATCGTCTACGCTGCCGACTCCGGCGTGGCCCGCGGTTCGCACGGGCTTATTGGAAAGCAAAACCTGTACGAACACTCTCTGCGCGTACCGCTCATCATCACTGGGCCGGGAGTCGTTACTGATCGCCGCACGGAGGCGATGTGCTACCTCTTCGATGTCATGCCAACCCTCGGCAAGATGTGTGGTATCTCGGCACCCAGGAGTAGCGACGGTCAGGAGTTTACCTCGGTGCTGCAAGATCCCTCTAAGTCAATTCGCTCCTCGCTGCTTTTCGGATATAAGACCGTGCAGAAGGGGTACACGGATGGCCGCTGGAAGCTCATTCGGTATCCGCACGTCGATCGCACCCAGCTCTTCGACCTGCAGTCAGATCCCTCTGAGACCAAGGATCTCTCTGCCTTGCCCGAGCAGGCCGAACGCGTGAAGGCGATGCTCGCCCAGCTCGCCGCGGAAATGAAAGCGACCGACGACACTGATCCGCTCACCGCCCAGACCCTTACGCCTGCCGAGTGGAAGGCTCCGACCAAGGTGCCCAAGCCCGGCCAGAAGGGATACTAAGGGGAGGGCCGGAGGACTCGAGGGCACGAGGCTCCGGCGGGTCGGTGGGTAGGGCTGGATCTCTGAGGCTGCCGTTCGCAGCGGTGGGTTCGTGTAACTGGGCGAGGTCTTTGAACGTCCGGAGTACATCCGCCCACGGACGCGATGGTGATCACGTCCCTACCTTGGGCAGCATGTCTCCATGGCTGCTCCCAACCGCTAACCGCTAACACCTGTTATGCGGGAAGAAGGTAAGATTTACGCCCGAACTTCTTGGCCAGCCACTCCTGGAGCTCTTTGAAGTCAGCCGGCGGCTCCACGGTGATCGTGAGTGGCTTACCAGTCTGTGGGTGCGTCAACGTAAGTTTATGGGCGTGCAACATCACGCGGGGCATCGGCCAGCCAGTGTAGCTAGGGACATCGAATTTTCCGTACGTACGATCGCCCAGAATCGGGTGAGTGATGTGGGCGAGGTGTACGCGAATCTGGTGGGTGCGTCCCGTTTGAGGGAAGGCGCGGACGAGGGCAGCGGTGACGCCAAACTTTTCTTCCACGCGCCATTCGGTGATGGCTTCGCGGCCGTCTTCACGGACGGCCATGCGCACGCGGACGGTCCGGTGCCGGTCGATGCTGGCATTGATGACGCCAGAGAGTAGGCGCGGGGCTTTGTCGACGAGGGCGAGGTATTCTTTCTTCGCGGTCCGTTCGGCGAACTGGGCCACGAGGGCGTGGTAGGCCTTGTCGGTCTTCGCGAGAACGATGACGCCAGAGGTTTCGCGATCGAGGCGATGCACGACGCCAGGGCGCGGGGCTCCGCCGGCCGGAGCGAGCTTGCCCTTGGTGTGGTGGAGTAAACCGTGTACGACCGAGACTTCATCCGAACCCTGGACGGGGTGCGTCAGCAGACCGGCGGGTTTGTTGATCGCGATGATGTGGGCGTCTTCGAAAAGAATTTCGAGGGCCATCTTAACAGGGCGGGCCGTCGGTTCGCCGGGAGAGGGCAGGGCGACTTCGATATGGTCGCCAGGGTTGAGTACCGTGCGACGATCGGCGGGCTTGCCGTTTACCTTCACCATGCCGAGGTCGAGGGCTTTCTGGACGCGTGAGCGGCTGACGCCTTCGAGTACGGTCGCGACAATCTTATCGGCGCGGGCGGGTTCGAACGAGTCGGGGATGCGCGTCGTCACAATCTCATCGGGGCGGGATTCTTCCGTCGGCGCCTTGGCCGGCCGGGAAGCGTAGGGCACGTGCGGAGCTGGCTTGTTCTTACGCTTGAGCGCTTTGGCGGTGCGAGCCTGCGGGCGTGAGCCTAGGCGCTTAGGCTGTGGCTTTTTGGGTTTTTTAGGCTGGGCCATTTTATTTGGCCTTACCGAGGAGGTATGAAGGATTCAATTTCTGGAGGGGCTTAGGAAGGAAAAGGCCGTCTTTGCGAATGACTTGGCCGTCGAAACGGATTTCACCGCCACCGTATTCGGGGCGCTGGATGCAGACCATGTCCCAGTGGATGGACGAGTGGTTACCGTTGTCGGCGGCCTCATAGCACTTGCCGGGCGTGAAGTGGAAAGATCCCGCAATCTTCTCGTCGAACAGGATGTCCTGCATCGGGTTGAGGATGTGCGGATTAAAGCCGATGGCGAACTCGCCGATAAAACGGGCACCTCCGTCGGTATCGAGAATTTCGTTCAAGCGCTTAGTGTTATTGGAGGTGGCCTCGACGATTTTACCCTTACGGAAGACCAGCCGGATGTTCTCAAACGAGACGCCCTGGTAGATGGTCGCGCAGTTGTACTGCAGGACGCCGTTCACGGAGTCTTTGATCGGTGCCGTGAAAACTTCGCCGTCGGGGATGTTGTATTCGCCGCCGCAAGGGATGGCGTTCATGCCCTTGATATTAAACTTAAGGTCGGTGCCGGACCCGGTGATATGGACCTCGTCGGTCTTCATCATCGCTTGCTTCAGGGCTTCCATGCCCGGAATCATGCGGGAGTAATCGAGCGTGCAGACGCGGAAGTAGAAGTCGGCGAACGCTTCGGTGCTCATCTTGGCCTGTTGGGCCATGGAGGAGGTCGGCCAGCGGAGCACGACCCACTTGGTCTTGTTCACGCGGTGGTCGAGGACCGGGCGCATGAGTTCACCGTTAAGCTTGGCCTGAGTGGAGGGAATGTCGCTGCCCTCAAAGATATTATCGGAACCGCGGACGGCGATATAGGCCTGCATTTTCTTCATGCGGACCAGCTCATGATCGGCGGCGAGTTTGAATTGTTCCTTGGTGCCGCCTTTGACCATTTCGCGACCGACGCGTGCCTTGTGGAGATTGACCATCGGGGTGGCCCCGTGCTCGCGGGCGGCCCGGATGAGCGCGATGACGAAGTCCTCCGGGACGTCGTGGGCGTCGATGAGCACGTTCTCGCCCTTCTTCAGGCGGGTCGAGAATCCGCAGAGTACTTCAGCTAGCTGTCCATATCGTGGATCCATGATGAGGGTAAGTTGCGACCCCTCCGCCCCCTTTCCAAGCGTGAAAGGAGCGCTTGCGGAATAGATCCACCCACGCAACTTGCTGGCATGCCTGAATCAACGCCATCTGAGCGAGCCCTGGCTTTGGCGGACGCCGCGTCGTTTGATTTCGCCATGGGCGACGAAAGTGCGTCGCTGGCGAAGCTTGAGGAGGCTGTCGCCGAGGATGCCGGCTGCTTCGAGGCTTGGCTGGCCAAGGCTGAAGTCCATTTCAGCCTGCGGCAGTTCGATGCGGCCCTTGCTGCGGGTGAGCGGGCCCTCGTTCTGCGTCCCAAGGACATCCATATTCACACCTCTCTTTCACGTATTTGGATGGAGCGCGGAGATAAGCCCAAAGCCGAGCATCATGGAGCCCAGGCTCGAATTCTTGGTTGGGGCGATCAGCTCAAGGAGCCTGAAGGCAAGCAGCCGGGGGAACTCTGAACGAGAGGGGTAGGGGTTGGGGCAGGGGTAGGGGTAGTTTGAGAGGCAGGAAAACAAGGTGTCGTTCCTATCCCGACCCCAACCCCTAATCCTACCCCTAGTGTTTCGGATGTCCCACCTCTGGGACACCTTGTCCCGAGCAAAACAGGGAACAATGCCTCATTTGGAGGGTCTTGAGAGGCCCGGACCCGAGAAACCCCCTTAATCGTTTGCTAAATCCTGCCGAAACGGCTTTGGCATCTGTTCTGCAAATCACCCCACGTCCCCACAGACTAACCTCTACCCAAAACATCCACATGGCCAAACACACCAAACCTAGCGTCAAGCCCCTCGGTGATCGCGTCCTCCTCCAGCGCATCGAAGAGGCCGAAGAAATCAAGGGAGGCATCATCATCCCCGACTCCGCCAAGGAGAAGCCACAGGAAGCCAAGGTCATTGCCCTTGGTACCGGTGCCCTCGACAAGGACGGCAAGAAAATCGCCTTCAACGTCAAGATCGGCGACAAAGTTCTCGTCGGCAAGTACGCCGGCACGGAAGTGAAGCTCGATGAAGAGCTCTACCTCCTGCTCCGCGAAGAAGAAATCCTCGCCGTCATCGACTAATCCCACCCCCAACTCTCAACCAAGAATCCTATGTCTAAGAAGCAAATCCTGTTCGATGAAGCCGCCCGCCGCAAGGTGCTGAACGGCGTCTCCATCCTCGCCCGTGCCGTCAAAGTCACCCTCGGTCCTAAGGGCCGAAATGTGATGATCGACAAGAAGTTCGGCGCACCGAAGGTCACCAAGGACGGTGTCACGGTCGCCAAGGAGATCGAACTCGACGATCCCTACGAGAATATGGGCGCCCAGATGGTGCGCGAAGTCGCCTCCAAGACCGCCGATAAGGCTGGCGATGGTACGACCACCGCGACCGTTCTCGCCGAAGCCATCTATAAGGAAGGTCTCCGTTTCGTCGCCGCCGGCGCGAACCCGATCTTCGTTAAGCGCGGCGTCGATAAGGCCACCGAAGCCATCGTTAAGGAACTCGCCGTGATTTCCAAGAAGGTCAAGGACCGCAAGGAAATCAAGCAGGTCGCCACCGTGTCCGCCAATTGGGACGAATCCATCGGCGACATCATCGCCGAAGCCATGGATCGCGTGGGTAAGGACGGCACCATCACCGTCGAAGAAGCCAAGACCATCGAGACCACCCTCGATGTCGTCGAAGGCATGCAGTTCGACAAGGGCTACCTCTCCCCGTACTTCGCCACCAACGCCGAGACCCTCGAGTCCGTCCTCGAAGACGCTTACATCCTTCTCTACGAGAAGAAGGTCAGCGCCATGAAGGACTTGCTGCCTCTCCTCCAGGAGGTCGCCAAGACCGGTAAGCCTCTCCTGATCATCGCTGAGGAAATCGAAGGCGAAGCCCTCGCTACCCTTGTCGTCAATCGCCTCCGCGGCACCATCAACGTCTGTGCCGTTAAGGCTCCTGGCTTCGGTGATCGCCGGAAGGCCATGATGGAAGACATCGCTGTCCTCACCGGTGGCCGCTTCGTCACGGAAGACCTCGGCATCAAGCTCGAGTCCGTGAAGATTGCCGACCTCGGCCGTGCCAAGCGCATCGTCGCCGACAAGGAAAACACCACAATCATCCAGGGGGCCGGCAAGTCCGCCGACATCCAGGGCCGCGTGAAGCTCATCCGTCGCCAGATCGAAGAAACCACCTCCGACTACGATAAGGAAAAGCTCCAGGAACGCCTCGCCAAGCTAGCCGGCGGTGTTGCCGTCATCCACGTGGGTGCTGCGACCGAGACCGAACTTAAGGAAAAGAAGGACCGCGTCGACGACGCCCTGCACGCCACCCGTGCGGCCGTTGAAGAAGGCATCGTCCCTGGTGGTGGTGTCGCTCTCCTGCGCACCGTCAAGGCCATCGACGCTGTTATCAACAGCCTCGTCGGTGACGAAAAGATTGGTGCCCAGATCGTCCGCAAGGCGATCGAAGAGCCGCTCCGCACCCTCTGCTTCAATGCAGGTGTCGAAGGTTCCCTCATCGTCCAGGAAGTGATGCTCAAGCACAAGGGTGCTGAGGGTTACAACGTGGCGACGGGTGCTTACGAAGACCTCATCAAGGCAGGCGTGGTCGACCCGACCAAGGTCACCCGTACCGCGATCATCAACGCCGCTTCCGTGGCTGGCCTCCTTCTCACGACGGAGTGCCTCATCACCGACATGCCTGAGGACAACAAGCCTGCGGCCGGTGGTGATCACCACGACCACTGAGGTCGTTGATCCGTTGACCGAACAACGGCGCCCCTATGGGCGCCGTTTTTTGTGCCTGTTTTCCTCGGCCTTTCATTATTACGACAGGGTAATAGGTTTTCAGGGTTAATTGCCCGATATTCATAGATTCCTCGGGTTGCCAAAGGGGCGGCGAACGCTTGTTTTAGTCCTACCCCTATGCGCTCGTTTGCTATGTTTTTCACTGTGGTACTTTCCACGGCTGCCTCGTTGATCGCCGCCGATGGCCCGCTGCGGGTGCTTTACCTCGATGCCGCGGGCGGCGAACAATCGGTGCGTGGGCCACTTCATGGTCTGATGGCAGCACTGGGCCGCGACGCCATTTGGTTTGATTATGCGAATGGGGTCACCCCGGGCGCCGCGACCCTTGGCTACTACGACGTCCTGTTGGTAAAGCCTGATGCCCAAGGGCAACCCGCCTTAAATGATTCGGTGAAATTGCCGTCTGGGCAGAGTGTCACCGTCATTACCCTCAAGGCGGATACGACGCCCGAATCTTTTCGGCAGGAAATTCAAACCCGACTCTCGCCCGATCGCCTTGCGTCATGGCAGAAGTTCCTCGCGCAACGCGAGCCCGAGGTCCGTGAGAAGAACGCCAACGTCGCCAACTACGAAAAGCGCCCCGAGCCGCTGACCTTCCAGAAGCCTTTCTCAGTGAAGGGTAGCATGGAGCGCACCCAAGTGCCGGCCGATATGGAGCTCAAGCTCTTCGCCTCCGAGCCTGACATCATGAAACCCATCGCCTTCGCTTGGGATAATCGCGGCCGGCTCTGGGTGGCCGAGACTTCAGATTATCCCCACGGCGTCATGGCAGACCAACAGCAGGGTCACGATAAGATTGTTATCTGCGAGGACACCGATGGCGACGGCAAGGCCGATAAATTCACGGTTTTCGCGGACCACCTGAATATCCCGACGAGTTTCACGTTCGCCAATGGCGGGATCGTCGTCGCCCAGCCGCCCAACTTCCTGTTCCTGAAGGATAGCACCGGCGGTGATCACGCCGACATCCGTCAGGTAATCATGACCGGTTGGGGTATCGGTGACACGCATGCTCAGGCCAGTAACCTTTCATATGGTTATGACAATTGGCTCCGTGGCGCCGTGGGCTACAGCGGCTTTACGGGTAAAGTAGGCGGCGATGAAAAGAAGTTCGCGATGGGCAGCTATCGCTTTTCGGCAGACGGGCAGAAAATTGAATTCCTGCACCAGTTCACCAATAATACTTGGGCCCAGAGTGCGAACGCCGCCGGGGATGACTTCGGAGGCACGGCCAATGGTGCCCCCATCTTCTTTGGCGGGATTCCGCAGAATATCGTCCCGAAGGGGATGCGCGCGATGACCGCGAAGAAGATCAATCTCGTTAATGAAACGCACACCATCACCCCGAACTTCCGTCAAGTCGACGTGATGGGCGGCTATACGGCGGCGGCGTGTTCCAATTTCGTTTACTCCTCCCAACTGCCTGCCCGCCTCCAGGGGATGGCCTTAGTCTGCGAGCCCACGATGAAAGTCGTCGCGTTGATGGACGTGCAGCCGTCTGGGGCTGGTTATGTGGCGAAAGATGGGTTCAACATTCTCGCCAGCTCCGACGAATGGCTCTCGCCCGTTTATGCGGCGGTGGGTCCGGATGGCGCCATCTGGGTGGCCGACTGGCAGAACTTCATCATTCAGCATAACCCTACGCCGAGCGTGGGTCGTGGTGGCTATGACGCCAAGACTGGTAAGGGCGGCGCCCACGAGAATGATCTGCGTGACCATAGTCGCGGTCGCATCTACCGCGTGGTCGCCAAGGCCAAGACGGCACTTCCAGTTGCTCAGGGTGCGTCCGACAGCGAGTTGCTCGCTGGCCTGGCTGGCTCCACTCAGTACGGACGCTTGCGCGCCCAGCAGGCCATCGTTGAGGGTGGGAAGAAGGGCCTTGCCGACGAACTCAAGAAGCTGGTCTGGGCGGAGACGCCGACCATTGCTTCGGTGCATGCCCTCTGGTCGTTGCATGGACTGGGTCTCCTGGATGCAGAGACGCATCAGAAAGCCTTGTTGTCCAAGGATGCCCCTCTTCGCCGTAATGCGATTCGTGCCCTTGGTCGGGATGAAGCCGCCCAGAAGCTCTTCTTCGGTGCCGGGGTGATTGCCGATAAAGACCCCGTCACGCGCCTTGCTTCCTTCGTAAAACTGGCCGAATTCCCGACCTCTCCGGAGATTCAGACTTTGGTGCGGCAGCTGGCTTCCGATGCCGCCGTGAGAGCTGATGAATGGCTGAATGAAGCCGCCCGCATGCTCGCCAAGACGCATAAGACGCAGGTCTATGTCGATGGCCCTAACCTGCTGCCTAATGCCGGCCTCGAAGTTATCGGGGCGGATAAGTTACCCGAAGGCTGGAAGCGACGCGATTATAACCAGACGCCCGCCAGTGCTAAGGCGCGCTGGGAAGTCGTCAGTGGCCCCGGTAATACGCACAGTGGAGAGCATGCGATTCGCTGTATCACGGCGGGCCGTAAGCCTGAAGACGGTAACGGCGACACGAGTCTCTTCGCAGATGTCACTTTGAAGCCTAATACGGAATATCGACTAAGCGTCTGGATCAAGACCCATGCCTTGCGCGGTAAGGCCAGTCTCAATGATCATATCGGCCGGGCGGAAACCGACCGGGTGACCGCGCGTGACAGCGACTGGGTTGAAGTCGAAACGACCTTCAACAGCGGCAGCCGCCCGAAGGCCAGTATCAACATCCTGCACGTAGGCATCGGCGATTCCTACTTCGATGACCTGAAGCTCTGTGAACTCGTCGTCGCGGGCGAGGCTCCGTTGACTGCGGGTGTGCCAGCCCGAGGTGAGCAGATTTTCCTCAAACACCCCATCGCTGCCTGCGTGAATTGTCACATGGTGAAAGGGAAGGGTAGCGCCATCGGTCCAGCCCTCGACGGTATCGCCACGCGCGCCAACCCTGCGTATATTCAGGAGTCGCTCCTCGAGCCTAATAAGGTGCTCGCCAAAGGCTTCGAGAAACTCGGCGTTTCGCCGATGCCCCCGATGGGCCTGATTCTTAAGCCCCAGGAGATTGAGGACGTGAAGGCCTTCTTGCAGACGTTGAAGTAAGATTTAACCCAGCTATCCCAATCTGATTGATTCGGAGCCGGCTGCTCCTATCCCATCCGTTATGTCTGAAGTGAAGTTGAAGAAACCCATGCACCCCGCCTTTGTGCTCGTGGGATTGTTGGCTGTCACAGCCGCGACCAGTGCCGTGCTTTATACCGGTATCCCTGGTACGGAGTTTCATGGCATGCAGACCGGGATATTTTTCCCGATCGACGTCGATTTCGCGGATGCCCGGTTCATGGATAATAAGATTGTCTGCAAGAGTGCCGAAGTGACGGCCGAGGTGCGCACGGCGCTCCTGAAGGTTAAGCCTGATTATCCTGTCCAACAGGTGTCCGTGGAGCTGTTAAACTATCCTTCAGGCTATAAGTTCAGCGTTCATTACGTGACCTACTACGGCCAAAAACTTGATTTTAGTGCCGAGAAATATTTTCGCCGGGGCGTTAAGGTCGGCGATCCAGTCATCGATGCGGAATTGAAAGCGAAGGACGACGTCTTTGAGAAGACGATCCGCGATACCATCGAGGCCTATTTCAAGTCCAAGGGTGCCCAGGGCTGAGCGTTGGGCTTAGGGGCTAGGGCTAGGTGCTGTCCCAAAGAGAAGAGCCCCGGATTGCTCCGGGGCTCCTGCAAAGTGGGGTGATTGAGGGGACTTGAACCCCCGACCCCTGGTACCACAAACCAGTGCTCTAACCAACTGAGCTACAACCACCGTGCGTTCCTTCTTTACGGAAGGAAGCTCTATGCAGGGAATCCCGCGGGGATTGTCAAACCCGGACCCGAAAGCGTTGAAAAGCCCCGCCAAGCCGAACCTTGCCACCTTTCCAGCGTTTGGCTTCCTTTATCCTTTCCCTTTCCCCCCGCGTAACGCTTTCTAGCCTCACATTATGTCTACGTTTTCAGAACTCGGTCTGCCCGAGCCAGTCCTTCGGTCTTTGGCCGAACACGGCTATGTGACCCCGACCCCGATTCAAGCTCAGGCCATCCCCGCCATCATGGCGCGTAAGGATCTCATTGGTGCCGCCCAGACGGGTACCGGTAAGACCGCCGCTTTCGCACTCCCGACCCTGGCACTCCTCGGACCAGCCGCCGGGAAGCCTCGTTGCCTCGTGCTCGTCCCTACTCGCGAGCTCGCCGTGCAGGTCGACGAGAACTTTCAGAAATACGGTAAGCACTTCGGTACCCGGACTGCGCTCCTTTACGGTGGCGTGGGTTACGGTGCCCAGGTCAAGGCGCTCGAAGAGGGTGTTGATGTCGTCATCGCGACCCCCGGCCGTCTGCTGGATCTTCACGAGCAGAAGATTCTGGACCTGAAGTCCATCCAGATGCTGATTATGGACGAAGTGGACCGCATGCTCGACATGGGTTTCATCGAAGACGTCACCCGCATCGTCAACTATTGCCCGAAGGATCGTCAGACCCTCCTTTTCTCCGCCACGATCTCTGACGCCATCGGTCGCATCGCCGGTTGGGCGCTCCGCGATCCGGTCACCGTCGACGTCCGTACCGGCCTCGGTGCTGCCGACACGGTCGAGCACGCAATCTACCCAGTAGATATCTTTCAGAAGTATGACCTACTCCTCGCCCTGCTCAACAAGAGCGGCTACAAGTCGGTCATCGTCTTTACGCGCACCAAGCGTGATGCCGATCGGATCGCCGAATGGATTGAAGGCCACGGTACGCCCGTCGCGACGATGCATGCCGACCGCACCCAGACGGAGCGCGCCGCCGCCCTCGCTGGCTTTAAGTCCGGTAAATTCTCGATCATGGTGGCGACGGACATCGCCTCCCGCGGGCTTGATATCCGTGGTGTCACCCACGTCATTAACTACAACGTGCCTGAGCACGCCGAAGACTACGTCCACCGGATCGGCCGCACGGGCCGCGCTTCCGCCGAAGGCGAAGCCTTTACGCTTTTCTCGCCCGATGAAATGCATCACCTGCAGCAGATCGAGCAACTCCTGGGCCGCGGCATCGAACGCCGTAAGCTCGAGGATTTCCGTTATTATTCCGAACCTCAGCTGACGCCCGGTAGCGCCAAGGCCGCCGCGGTCTCGCGTAAGCGCAATCGTTGATCGTGACGACGCCCGCGGCCGAGCCCCCGATGCGCCGAGCGCTGGAGCTCGCCCGACAGGCGTGGGGTCGCACCCACCCGAACCCGATGGTCGGGGCGGTGATTACGGAAGAAGGTCAAATCGTCGCCGAAGGTTTTCATGCTAAGGCGGGAGAGCCGCACGCCGAGGTGATGGCTTTGCGTGCCTTGGGTCGAAAGCCCTCCGCCTCAGCGATTTTGCACGTCACCCTTGAGCCATGCTGTACGCACGGGCGCACTCCCCCGTGTGTGGACGCCATTCTGGTTGCAGGTATTCGCACGGTGGTGGTCGGGGCCTTAGATCCGAATCCTGCCCATGCCGGTAAGGGGCTGGACCTGCTTCGGGCTAAAGGCGTGGCTGTAATCGAAGGCGTGCTCCGTGACGAGTGCGCGCAGCTCAATCTGATATTTAATCACTGGATTACCGAAGGTTCTCCGCTGGTGGCACTGAAGATTGCGTCGACCCTCGATGGTAAGTTGGTCTTGCCTGCGGGTGAGGGCAGGGCGGTCACCGGTCCGGAGTCTCATGCGGATGTCCACCGCTTGCGCCGACTCTTTCCGGCCATCGCCGTCAGCGCCGATACGGCCCTGGCGGACAACCCTCGACTCACTGCTCGCGGCCCAGAGGGTGAATCGTGCGGAATCCGCTTTGTCCTCGATCGCCATTTCAAGACCGCGGGCCGCTCTGGATTAAACCTCTTTCAAGATCATCATCGTGAGCGGACGGTGGTGGTGGGGCTTGGGTCGTCGGCCAAAAAATCCGACCTCAGTTGGTTTGAAGCCGAGGGCATCAAGGTCTGGTCGCTCGTGGGCGATGAAGATTCCTTTCTCGATGTCTGGGCGGAACGCTGTGCCCAAGAAAAAATTACCGGCGTGCTCGTCGAGGCCGGCCCGCGGCTGGCTTCGGCGATGCTGCGCGCAGGCGGTGCCCATTATCTGTTCGCCTATGTGTCTCCGCGCACGGGCGATCCTGATTCGCCCGCCTGGCATGAAGGGGTCGACCTTTCAGGAGGGGCGTTTAGGACCTCCGTGTTGGGTCAGGATGCCCTTTTTGAAGGTTTCTTAGGGTAGGTTAGGCATTTGACCCCAAAGGGTCCTGTAAGGGAAATATGCCAATTCTGACTACCGAACCACGGTGGCCTTGGGTCTTTTTGTCCCGAACGGGCTCGCCTGTCGGTTTAGGCTCGCCTTTTCAAGAAAAACTTACATCACAGCGAGTCCGCCTCCCTGCCTAAAGCAGAATGGCCCTAACCTTCTAAATCCTAACTACTTATGACAGAGAAAATCTTGGACCACAAGCGTAAGGAGAAGCCCTCCTTCACCTCTCTCATCGAGAAGAAGCGGGATGGCGGCGAGTTTAGCGCCGACGAAATCCGCCAGATCATCGACTCGATCATGGATTCGGAAATGCCCGAGGCCCAACAGGCAGCCTTGGCCATGGCGATTTACTTTAAGCAGATGTCTGCACAGGAAACCGCGATGCTCGCTGAAGAGTTGCGCCTCTCCGGCGACGTCATCGACCTCGACCGCCTGACCCAGCCGAAGATTGCCAAGGTTTCGACCGGTGGCGTGGGTGACAAGACCTCGATGGTCCTGGGCCCCCTGGGTGCCGCTGCTGGCGTCATCATGCCGGGCATGAATGGTAAGGACGAAGAATTCTGCATTTCGACCGTCGAGAAGCTCAGCTCAATCCCGGGCTTCAAGGGCAAGGCCACGATGGATCAGTTCCGCCAGCAGCTCGAACGCGTAGGGTGCGCGGTCACTGAGCAGTGCCGCGAAATCGCCCCGGCCGACGACATCCTCTACACGCTCCGCCAGAAGACGGGCACGATTCCGTCCCTCCCGCTCATCACGGGCAGTATCCTCTCCAAGAAGCTCGCCGAAGGCTGCGAAGGCCTGGTGATCGACGTGAAGTGGGGTAACGGTTCCTTTATCCGCGACCTCGAGCAGGCCAAGCAGCTCGCCCGCATCGTCACCCGCGTCGCCCGCTCGCTTAACCGCAAGTGCGTCGCCCTCGTGACCGACATCAACCAGCCCCTCGGCGACTCCGTCGGCACGGGCCTCGAAG